>ERZ791736.6-NODE-6-length-246485-cov-15.538762_pt1 | contig 246485 bp, 225 predicted proteins | sample MGYA00509940_ERZ791736 | MGnify/ENA primary metagenome ERZ791736 (study PRJEB30046, sample SAMN00792014) | human gut metagenome | study: EMG produced TPA metagenomics assembly of the A metagenome-wide association study of gut microbiota in type 2... | reverse complement strand
CGCTTTATCCGCCACCGGCGGCGCTTCGGCGACGTTGCCCGCGTTCTCAGATAGCCTGTTCCACTGCGGCACGGCTATTGGAAACTTGCTCATCGGTTTTTATCAAGTCGCTTGCTTTACCTTTTTGGAGCTTGCATGATTTACAATGTTAAACACAGACCGTAGGGTGCGGCGACTCGACGCACCGCTGCCGCGTGAGCGGCACAGGATGTTTGTTTCGCCCAACTTTGAAAGCGGTTTTTGATATTACAAAGAAAAGTTTCGTCGGCTCCACTGCAGGGGAGCCGGCTCGGCGAAGCCGAGACTGAGTGGTTATTGCACGCAGTTGCCCGCTTTGCTCCGACCGTTTAATTTTTCAAAGACCCTTTGTAGGGAGCGTCTGCTCGACGCAACGACACTGACCGATTATAAATTTTCCGCGCCGCGCTCTTTGCGTTCGGCGCGATATACTGTTGAGAATAGAGGTACTGACCGAATGAAATACGATGCGGGTAAAATAGATGTTGCCGTCATAGGCGCGGGTCACGCGGGAATCGAGGCGGGACTCGCCTCGGCGCGTCTCGGCTGCAGGACGGAGGTGTTTACCGTCAACCTCGATTGGGTCGGCAATATGCCGTGCAACCCGTCGATAGGCGGAACTTCAAAAGGACACCTCGTGCGCGAGATAGACGCGCTCGGCGGCGAGATGGGTCTTGCGGCGGACGCGAATACGCTTCAAATGCGTATGCTCAATCTCGGCAAGGGTCCCGCGGTTCACAGCCCGCGCGCGCAGATTGACAGACGCGCATACAGCGCATATATGAAAAGAACGCTTGAGGAGCAGGAGAATCTGACGCTCAGACAGGCTGAAATAGTCGATATTTATTATGACTCCGGCGAGTGGGTGCTTACCACCAGACTTGAGGCCGTCTACCGCGCGAAGTGCGTGGTGCTCGCAACGGGCACATTTCTCGGCGGCAGAGTCTATATCGGCGACGTCTCATATGAGAGCGGTCCGGACGGGATGTTCCCTGCAACGGAGCTTTCGAAATCGCTCAAGGCTCTCGGACTCCCGCTGCGCCGCTTTAAGACGGGGACGCCCGCGCGAGTCAACCGCAGAAGCGTTGACACCGAAAAGCTCGAGCCGCAGTTCGGCGATGAGGATATAGTGCCGTTCTCGTTCACGGGCAAGTACGAGGTGAAGAACAAGAGCGAGTGCTATGTGACTTATACGGGGGAGGAGACTAAGAAAGTCATTCTCTCGAATCTCCACCGCTCGCCGCTTTTTTCGGGCAAGATAGACGGAGTAGGGCCGCGTTACTGTCCGAGCATAGAGGATAAAATAGTCCGCTTTTCAGAGAAGGAGCGGCATCAGATATTCATAGAGCCCTGCGGCGCAGAGACTCTGGAGATGTATCTTCAGGGACTTTCGTCCTCGCTGCCCGAGGATGTGCAGCTGAAGTTCCTGCATACAATCCCCGGACTCGAGCACTGCGAGGTCATGCGCACCGCCTATGCGATAGAGTATGACTGCATAGACCCGCTTGCGCTCAAGCGCAGCCTTGAGTTCATCGACTTCGACGGGCTTTTCGGCGCGGGTCAGTTCAACGGCTCCAGCGGCTATGAGGAGGCCGCCGCGCAGGGTCTTGTTGCGGGAATCAACGCGGCGCTTAAAGTTCAGGGCAAGCCCGCGCTCGAGCTCGACCGCGCCGGATCGTATATCGGAACGCTCATAGACGACCTCGTCACAAAGGGCTGCTCCGACCCGTACAGAATGATGACCTCGCGCTCGGAATACAGACTTTTGCTCCGCCAGGACAACGCAGACCGCCGCTTAACTCCCACGGGCTACAAGTTGGGACTTATCTCGCAGGAGCGCTACGATGCGTTTTGCCGCAAGCTTGAGCTCATAGACGAGGAGAAGCGCCGCGCGGAAAGCACGACTATCCACGCCTGCAAGGAATTAAACGACCTGCTTGTTTCACGTGAAACATCGCCCATAGACGGCGGAATAAGGCTCTCGGAGCTGCTGCGCCGTCCGCAGGCCGACTATAAGCTGCTCGCACCGTTTGACCCGACACGCCCGAATTATCCCAAAGAGGTGTTCGAGCAGGTTGAAATAGATATCAAATATGAGGGCTACATAAAGCGCCAGCAGGCGCAGGTTGACGAGATGCGCCGTTTGGAGGTCAAAAAAATCCCGCGGGATATAGACTATGCCGCGCTCGGCGGGCTGAGACTTGAGGCAGTCGAGAAGCTCTCAAAGATACGCCCCGAGAACGTCGGCCAGGCGTCGAGAATATCGGGAGTCAGCCCTGCGGACATTTCGGTGCTGCTGATTCATCTGGAGAGGGAGAACAGAAAACATGATAAATAAGGACAGGCTTAAAAATATCTGCGCCGATATCGGCGTTGACTTAGACGCGCAGGCGCTCGAAAGATTCGAGCTTTTTGCGTCGCTGCTCGTCGAAAAAAACAAGGTGCTCAATCTCACCGCCATAACCGACCCCGAGGGGATAGCCGTAAAGCACTTTGCGGACAGCCTCACTGCGCTTCGCATGATCGAGCTCAACGCGGGGGACAGGGTCATAGACGTTGGCACGGGCGGCGGCTTTCCGGGAATTCCGCTGCTGATAGCCCGTCCCGAGATAGAGCTCACCATGCTCGACTCGACCGGCAAAAAGCTCGCGTTCGTCTCGCAGAGCGTTGAAGAGCTCGGACTTTCCGCCAATGTAGTCCATGCGCGCGCCGAGGAGGCGGGTCGGGGCGAACTGCGCGAGAGCTTCGATTTTGCGGTCTCGCGCGCGGTCGCGGCGATGAACGTGCTGTGCGAATACTGCCTGCCGTTCGTGAAGGTCGGCGGAACATTCTGCGCGATGAAGGGCGCAAAGGGCAGCGAGGAGCTCGGCTGCGCCGAAAAAGCAATTGCCGTGCTCGGCGGCGAGACAGAAAAGACAGAGTCTTTTATCCTGCCCGACGGCGGAGAGAGAGTTCTGATAAACGTAAAAAAAATATCGCATACTGCGACAAAATATCCGCGCCCTTCGGCACAGATTTCAAAAAAGCCGCTCATATAAAGAAGAAACGCTTCCGAACGGCTCGTTTTTGCCCGACCGAAAACAGTGGACAACCGCCATTCCCGGTGATATGCTTTTATCACAGAGGAACGGCGGTTCTTCTATTCTCGGAAAGGACAAGTGCCATGGACGTTAAAAAAGCCGGGGCGGTTCTGCTGATACCCGTAGACAGAATAAGAACAAATCCGAATCAGCCGCGAAAACACTTCGACTCCGCCGAGCTCGCGTCTCTCGGCGAGAGCATCCGCCGCAACGGGATTTTGCAGCCGCTCTCCGTGCGCGCACAGGACGCGGACGGCAGCTATGAGCTGATAGCGGGGGAGCGGAGACTCCGAGCCGCCGCGGAATCGGGCTTTGACCGCGTGCCGTGCATTGTTATCAATGCGGACTCGGCGCAGGCGGCTGTCTACTCGGTGATAGAGAACCTGCAGCGGCGCGATCTGAACTTCTTTGAGGAGGCGCTTGCCATTGAGTCGCTCGGCGAAAAATTCGGGCTCGACAGGGCGCAGATATCCGAGAAGCTCGGAAAAGCTCCGTCCACCGTGTCAAATAAGCTGCGCCTTCTGCGCCTGCCGGAGGAGGTGCGCGAGAAGATAATCGCGGCCGAGCTGACGGAACGCCACGCCCGAGCCCTGCTGAGAATCGAAAACGAGGACAAGCTGCACGCCGCCGCAGACACGGTGATAAAGCGATCTCTCAACGTCGCGCAGACCGAGAGGCTCGTCAACGCGATTCTGGAGGACGAGACTGCGCAGAAGCCGCGGGTCATAAAGCTTTTTAAAGATGTCCGCATCTTCGTCAATACAATAAACCATGCGGTGGACACCATGCGCGAGGCGGGGATAAAGGCCGAGGCTCTGCGCACGGAGACGCAGGACAGCATAGAGTTCACGGTGCGAATCCCCAAGGAATTCGCCTGCCAAAGCGCGGGCTGAGCATAAAACCGACAATCTCCCATTACCATATCTTTCTCTTTCACACCCCACATCACGGCAGGGCGGCAGGTTTTTATATAAAACCTGCCGCTTTGCTGTTTCAATGTTTCACGTGAAACATCGCTGTACAATATTCCGATTGACCTTTTCAGGGCGTTGTGGTATAATTTTTGCAGTATTTTTGGCCGAAAAAGGCAAAGGAGTCTTCGTTTTGGGAAAGGTTATTGCAATAGTCAATCAGAAGGGCGGCGTCGGCAAGACGACCTCGGCGGTCAACCTCGCGGCTGCCGTCGGCGATAAGGGGTATAAGGTTCTCCTTGCGGACATTGACCCGCAGGGCAACGCGACAAGCGGACTGGGCATAAACAAGCGCGCGCTCGATCAGTCGGCTTACGATGTGATGATAAACTCCGTCCCTGCCAAAGATGTTATCATAGAGAGCGAATACGATAACGTCTGGGTGCTGCCGTCAAACATGGCGCTCGCCGGCGCGGAGCTTGAGCTCGTTGACATGGATCGCCGCGAGAGCAGACTCAAAACGGCAATAGCTCCCGTTAAGGCGGATTTCGACTTTATATTCTTCGACTGCCCGCCCTCGCTCGGGCTTATTACCCTCAATGCCCTATGCGCGTCGGACACCGTCATGGTGCCTATCCAGTGCGAATACTACGCGCTCGAGGGTCTGTCACAGCTTATGTCGACAGTCAGGCAGGTAAAGAGATTATATAACCCGATGATAGAGATAGAGGGAGTTCTGCTCACGATGTACGACGGCAGACTCAATCTCACTCAGCAGGTCGTGGACGAGGTCAAGCGCTTCTTCCCCAAGAAGGTCTATTCCTCTGTCATTCCGAGAAACGTCAGACTCTCCGAGGCTCCGAGCTTCGGGCAGCCGATAATGTACTATGACAGGAGCTCCAAGGGCACGAGCGCATATAACGACTTTGCCGACGAGTTCCTGAGACTCAACGGAAAGAATGCTGACTGAGCGAAAGGGGAGGACACAAATGGCAGCAAAAAAAGGCGGACTCGGCCGCGGGCTTGACGCTCTGTTTGCCGACAACTCAATTGAAGAGATATCTTCGACCGGCGCGGTCAAGCTCAAGACTATGGACATCGAGCCCAACCGCGACCAGCCGAGAAAAGTTTTCGACGAGGATGCGCTCGCCGAGCTTGCGGACAGCATAGCGAAGCACGGAGTAATTCAGCCGCTTCTTGTGCGCCCGATGCCCGACGGCAGCTATCAACTCGTCGCCGGCGAACGCCGCTGGCGCGCCTCGCGCATGGCGGGGCTGACGGAGGTTCCCGTCGTTATAAAAGAGCTCAGCGACGACGAGGCTATGGCTCTCGCCCTGATTGAAAATCTCCAGCGCGAGGATCTCAACGCGATTGAAGAGGCGCAGGGCATAAAAGCGCTCATGGACACGCTCTCCTTAACTCAGGATGAGGCGGCGGAGCGCGTAGGCAAGTCCCGCCCCGCGATAGCGAACGCGCTGAGACTGTTAAAGCTTCCGGACAGCGTCATTGCGCTCGTCTCGGACGGCAAGCTCTCGCCCGGTCACGCCCGCGCCCTGCTCGGCTTCAGGGATGAGCAGGACATAATCGAGACGGCGGATATAGTCATCGAAAAGGGACTGACCGTCCGCGATGTTGAAAAATTAGTCAAGAAAAGAAATAAAGAGCCCAAGGCGGAGAAGCCCGCCGCCCGCCGTGCGAGCTACTACGATGAAGTAGAGCTCGCCCTGACCGACTTCCTCGGAAGAAAGGTCAAGGTCGGCACGAAGCCCGGCAAGGAGAGCGGAGTGCTCGAGATAGATTTCTTCGACAAAGAGGATCTGTCCCGCCTGGCGGACGCGCTCAAGAGCCTGGGCGACTGATAAAAAATCCCTCCGCACCGCGGGGGGATAAATTTTATCGGCGTGCATAAAATTCAGTGAGGTGATCACATGACAGAGGTTCTGATAACCGCACCGTGCAGCGACGAAGTTAAACGGCGGCTAAGGGAGTTTGAAAACAGCTGCGTATTTTCTTTTGGAGACAGAAAAAGCGATATAGGCGACGCCGAAGCGGTTATAGGCGAGCCGCGCACGGAAAAAATAAGACAGGCGAAAAGCCTGAAATTTATTCAGATGACCTGGGCGGGCGCGGATATATACACCTGCGACGGCGCTTTTCCGCAGGGGATAAGGCTCGCGACTGCGTCCGGTGCGTTCGGCGGAGTCATTTCCGAATATGTTGTCGGCGCTGTGCTTTGCCTGTACAGGCGGTTCCCCGAATATATCGAAAATCAGCGCTCGGCGCTCTGGCACGATGCGGGAGCGGAGCGCACTCTCGAGGGCAAGACCGCGCTCATTCTCGGCACGGGCGATATAGGCTCGAACGTCGCAAAGCGCTTATCTGCGTTCGGGACAAAAAATATCGGCGTTCGCAGAACAGGCGCTCCCGCGCAATATTTTGAAGAGATACACACCCTCTCGAACCTCGACAGCCTGCTGCCGCAAGCGGATTTGATAATAGGCTGCCTGCCGAACACGAAAGAGACGGGACATATTTTGGACGACAAAAAATTCGCCCTGATGAAAAGTGACGCGCTGCTTATAAACGTCGGCAGAGGAAGCCTCATCGACACTCCCGCGCTCACGCGCGCACTCGAGGAGAGGCGGATAGCGGGCGCGGTATTGGACGTGCTCGAAAAAGAGCCGCTCGCGGCGGACTCCCCGCTGTGGAGTATGCCGAATGTGCTGATAACGCCGCACATATCAGGGCGCGGCTTCGGTCACGACCCGGCGACCGAGAGAAAGATATGGGACATCTGTCTCGAAAACCTGCGCCGCTACCTCTCGGGCGAGGACATAATCAATGAAATAGATTTCGCCCGAGGCTACTGAAAGAGAACCCGCCCCGGGTTTCGGAAGAACAGAATCCTGTCTGCGGCGTTGTCGGGCAGGATTTTTTATGTGCGGTGCGGGAAAGAGGGGGGACAAATAGGAAGATACAGCGCAGCTGCAAGAGGTATACCGCAGGGTGAACTTTGTTCGGCTACAGAAAATACGGAGGCTGATGTATATTTAACCGTGTAGGGAAAATATCATCCGCCTGCGGTTTATGCGGGATTTACGGCTGTTCATTTTGTAGGGTGCGGCGACTCGACGCACCGCTGCCGCCGCAGGCGGCACAGGGGACAAGCCTCAAGCGGAAAACGTATTAGTACACGACACGGATGAATAAATTAATTTTCGGTGCCGCTGGCGCGTCAAAGGGTCGTCGAGTCGCCGACCCCTACAAAAGGACATCTAAAAATAAAAAAACAAGGGAAAATCGGCAAGTCCGGACAACAATCCGAAATCTTCGCTTCGCCGTGCCGTATACACAAAAATCCTACCCAAGGGATTTTCCTCGGGTAGGATCGCTTTTTTATGCTTATAAGCCTGCGGGCGGTATATTAAAGGTGGGTCGAAGCCTCGGTGACCTCCTGCATGGTGACCTCTTCTTTTCCGAACTGACTCTGATACTTATCCTGATAGTAGTTTTCGGCCTTGCAGTCGAAGGTGCCGTCGGGGGAAAGGGTTATTATCGTGCAGCCGCGCTGTGAGCCGCGCTTGTTGATTCCCGAGTAGGCGAGGTAGTCGACGCTGTAGCTGTAGGTCATTCGAATGCCTTTGTAGTAAATGGAGAAGTTGTTGTCATGGTCGTGACCGTAGAAGATGCCATCTGTTGAGCCGAGCTCCTGCATAGTCTTGAAAAGATTGTCCTGGCGCTGACCGCAGTAGATTATCTTCTTGCCCTCACCGGCCTTGCCGTAGACATACTTGACATCCTCGGTATCCTTAAAGCCGTTGGCCATGTATTCGTACCACGCGGTGCGCTGCTCCGGGAGCGGAATGTGGAAGAAGGCTATGGACTTGACATCCGAATCCTCGGGCATACCCAGCTCCTTGAGACGCGCGTTGTTCTGCTTGTTCATGAGATTTACGTTGTCTCTGTACCACTCTATCTGATTGTCGTGGATGTTGTCGTACTTCCACATTATTCCGAAGTAGTCGCCGTCGGTGTAGGAGTGGCTGTCGAATATGTAAATCGACTGAGTGAGCAGTCCCTTGGAGTTCTTGACGTTTATTATCTGGTTGCCGTAGCCGTCAACGTCGTCGGGACCCTTTTGGAACAGGCAGTATTTGAATTCCGGGCTGCCGTAGAAGTCGGCGACCTTCTCGCGGGAGTAGTAGCTGTAGATCTCGGAATCGTGGTTGCCGAAGGCGACCGTCCAATATACGCCGAGTCTCTCCATGAGCGCGGCGAACTCCCTGGCGGACAAGAGATTATTGAATGTGCCTGCCTTGAAGAAAACAGGGAACGCCATGTCGCCCGTAACGACTACGAGGTCGGGCTTCTCCGCCTGGATCATCGTGGCTACCGCGTTGAGCGCCTGCGCGTCCTGCTTGAGAGAGAGCCAGCCGCCGCCGATATGTATGTCGGTCAGCTGCATGACCTTGAGGTCTCTGTCGGTGGTGAAGGTCCAGTAGCCGTTTTCGTCCTTTTCGGGCACGAGCTGATTCTCGATTACCGCGGGGTCATAGCTCTTTGCGCGCTTGATAAGCGCCTTGTTGCCGATAACCGTTATCATAACGACGGTCAGCACGAACAGCGCGAAAACGCCGAATATCGAGCCTACGACGATGCGGGCTGTTTTTTTCTTCCCGGGGTCTTTTTGCTTCTTTTCTTTCATTTTTTTCTCCTTTCATGACTCCTCAGATCTTTAATATGTGCAGGGTCACGCCTTTTTCCTTGCAGGCAGTGACGAGCGTTTGCGTTATTTTGTCCTCGTCCGAGTTTTCGGGGAATACGGGCTTTACAAATGCCTCGGTCTCCGTCCCCGTGCGGCGGTAGGTGATATATTCGACCTCAACGCCGAGCGACGAAAATATTTCCTCTGTTTCCTCGCGCTTTTCGCTCCCGACAAAGTCGAGCATGACGGCGCCGGATTTCTTGGCGAGCTTCAGCGCGGAGATAATGAGCGCTATGCTTATAACTATGCCGAACACCGCGTCTATAGCGAACTCGGCATACTGCGACACGGTGAGGCTCATTACGGTGGCGAGGGTAATGAAGAAGTCGAGGATGCTGTCCGCCGCCATGACTTTTATTATCGGCGAGCCCGTGACGCGGTAAACGCCGCGGTAGGCGAAGAACATAATGAGCTTCACGACGACTGTTATCATCAGCAGCACGAGATAGTGCGTGAGATATGATATAGGTGTGGGATAGAACAGTCTCTCGAGCGAATTATATGCGAAATAAAGGCCGGTAAGAAGTATTATCACCGACATCACGAACGAGAAAAACTGCTCGGACTTTTTGATTATCGCGCGCGCAGCCTCGCTTGTCGAGCTCAGCAGGGCGGCAAAGCAAATAAACGCCGCAAGTCCCGACAGGCTGTCGAACATATTGTTCACGGCGTCCGAATATATGCTGATGCTGTTTGCGCTCAGACCGACATAGAGCTTAACGGAAAACAGAGCGACATTCAGAGCGAATGCCGCCGCGCAGGTTATAACTGTTATTTTATCGTTTCTTTTCATGGTTCACCCGAACAGGGAAAGCCGCTCCTTTTTTGCCCCGGGAAAAGGGCAGGGCGGAGCTTCTCAAGCTTTCGCGGAAATAAACAACTCTTTTCAGAGTTCTATTGTAAAATCTGTGTAAAATATACTGCTCCATCATTCTACACGAATGTGCGTCAAGAGTCAACAGAAAAATATCGTTTGGTAAAAATTTCGAGCCTTTTTGCGATAAGCTCGGCCGCGATGTCCTCAAAAAAGAAGATTCCCGTTTAAAGCCCCCCTTTAGACTTATTTTTACCGCTTCGGGCGATTATATACATTGAATATACGGGCAACGTGTGGTATAATTTCATCTGCCTGAGAAAAGGAGGCCTTTTTTTATGCAGCGAATAACCAGCTTTTCCGTCGACCACGACTATATAGTTCCGGGGATGTACGTCTCGCGTATCGACGGCGACATAACGACATACGATCTTCGCACCCGCAAGCCGAACTGCGGCGACTATATGGACAATGTCACCATGCATTCTATGGAGCATATGCTCGCAACGTTCCTGCGCAATTCTGACGCGGCGGCGGATGTTATATATTTCGGGCCGATGGGCTGCCGCACGGGCTTCTATCTGCTCATGCGCACGCAGAACCATGAGCGCGCTCTCGAAAAAGTCAAAGAGGCGCTGAGAAAGACTATTGACGCGCCGGAGCTGTTCGGCGCATCGCGCAAGGAGTGCGGCAACTATAAAGAACTCAGCATCGAGGCGGCGCACAAAGAGGCGGCTCGTTATCTTGAGCAGCTCGAGAGCCGCGAGCAGAATTTCAAATATCCGACAGAATAAGGGGAGACAGCTATGACAGGAATAATCGGAGCGAAGGAAATCGAGATAGAGGCGCTCAACGCGCAGATGGAGAACAGGCAGACAAGGACAGTCAGCGGCATCGAGTTCACGAGCGGCACGCTCTATGGACGCGAGGTAGTTACCGCTGTTTGCGGAATAGGCAAGGTGTTCGCGGCGATGTGCGCTCAGACGATGATCTTGCTCTATTCCCCCGACAGGATAGTAAACACGGGCGTCGCCGGGAGCCTGAGCACGAGCCTCAATATAGGCGATATAGTAGTCAGCGATTATGTCGTTGAGCACGACATGGACACGAGTCCGCTCGGCGACCCGGTCGGCATGATATCGGGCATAAATATAGTTGATATCCCCGCCGACGGCGAGCTTACCGAAAAAATCTGCGCCGCGGCGAGAAAAGTAGGCAATATCATCTGCGTCAAGGGCAAGATAGCCTCGGGCGACTGCTTTGTCAACACCGCGGAAAAGAAGGAATATATTTCGGAGACCTTCGGCGCCTTGGCCTGCGAAATGGAGGGCGCTGCGATAGGTCAGGTCTGCTATGTGAACAGAGTTCCGTTCTGCGTTATCCGCGCCATATCCGACGCGGCGGACGGCTCATCTTTCATGGATTATTCAAATTTTATCGCCCTTGCCGCAAAGAATTCGGCTGCGGTTCTAACGGAGTTGCTCAGAAGCGGGAATTGACAGACTTTTTTGACTTTTTTTGATTTTACTCTTGACTCAACGCCCGATTTGTGATATATTAGTCGAGCGTTGAGACGCTGGTGTAGCTCAGCTGGTAGAGCAGCTGATTTGTAATCAGCAGGTCGGGGGTTCGAATCCGTCCACCAGCTCCAGTTTTTTCCAATCTCAACGAAGTGAATACGGAAGAGTTCCCGAGTGGCCAAAGGGGGCAGACTGTAAATCTGTTGTCGTCGACTTCGGTGGTTCGAATCCACCCTCTTCCACCATGAAAAAGCAATTGCTCTTAGCAATTGCTTTTTCAGTTATATTCGCCTTACGGCGAGTGATATTGCTACGCAGTGATATTCGGCTTTCTGTCGAGTGATATTTGCTTCGCAAGTGTGAGGGCGAATATAATATCACTGTGAGCTTTAGCGAACAATATCACTTTTGCCGCGGCTAAAAACATCACGCCGAGCACGGCTCGGCATATCACTGTCCCTTTACAAATAGGAAATATTATGATATATTTCATTTAGGTGATGAATAATGTCAGATAGCATTTTGCGCTGTAAATCAAAGGACTTTGCAAAGAAAATTGTATTTCTTTGCTGTGATACTTAAAACCAAAACGAAAGAATCGGTATTAACGAATCAGCTTTTGCGCTCCGGAACGAGCATCGGGGCAAATGTTTATGAGGCCCAGTACGCCCAAGGCAAAAAGGATTTTATCTCAAAGCTGGAAATAGCACAAAAGGAATGCTTTGAAACAGAATATTGGCTTGATCTTCTTTTTGAAACCGGTTATATCGAGGAATCAATATACAAACCTTTGCAAAACCAATGCGGTGCAATCAGAAGAATGTTAATTTCCTCGCTTAATACTGCAAAGGAAGGCTGCAGATGAATAAATAGCGTTTTCGGTTTTTTATGCGGGCGAAAGAAACAGCTTTGCTGTGAGCGCCGGAAATCGATTTTTTTCTTTGCTTTTTATAATTTACCCCCGGAGACTTGAAAAAATCTCCGGGGGTAATTTTTTATATTAATATGCTTTACTTTTCGTATCTGTCCGCTATGCTTCTGCCCATGAGCACGCCCATGACGGACGCCATCATCAGACCTCTTGTCCAGCCGCTCGAGTCGCCGAGGCAGTGGAGTCCCTTGACGTTCGTGTCGAAGTTTTCGTCCATCTTGATGCGGTTGGAGTAGAACTTGAGCTCGGGGGAGTAGAGCAGCGTCTCCTCCGCGGCGAAGCCGGGGACAACATAGTCGACTGCCTGGATGAAGTTGATTATGTTGAGCATGGCGCGGTAGGGCATGGCGGCGGTTATGTCGCCCGCGACGGCATCGGGGAGCGTCGGTCTGACGTTCGAGCGGTCGAGCTCCTTCTGCCACGTGCGCTTGCCGTCGAGGATATCGCCGTAGCGCTGGACGAGAATGTGTCCCGCACCGAGCATATTTGTCAGCTCGCCGACCTTCTGCGCGTATTCAATGGGCTGATTGAACGGCTGATTGAAGTTGTGGGAGCAGAGTATGGCGAGGTTCGTGTTGTTGCTCTTGAGCTCCTTGTAGGAGTGTCCGTTGACGACGGCGAGGTCGTTGTCGTAGTTCTCCTGGCTGACGAAGCCGCCGGGATTCTGGCAGAACGTGCGAACCTTGTTCTTGAACGGCTTGGGATAGCCGATGAGCTTCGACTCGTAGAGAACGTCGTTGACCTTCTCCATGACTTCATTTCTTATCTCGACGCGCACGCCGATATCGACTGTGCCGGGCTGATGGGAGATATCATGCTGAGCGCAGAGCTTTTCGAGCCAGTCCGCGCCGCGGCGCCCTGTCGCTATTACGGTGTGCTCCGCGAATATCTCTATGTTCTCCTCGCCCTTGCGGACATAGACGCCCTTGCAGCGGTCGCCGTCGAGGATTATATTGTCGCACTCGTAGCCGAAGAGCATGTCGACGCCGTTTTCTATGAGATACTGCTCGATGGCGTAGTAGATATCCTGCGCCTTCTCCGTGCCGAGGTGGCGTATCGGGCAGTCGACAAGGCGAAGACCCGCCTTTATGGCGCGCTTTCTTATCTCCTTGACCTCCTCCTCGCGGCCGACGCCCTCAACATGGGTGTCCGCGCCGAACTCGAGGTAGATGCTGTCGGCATATTCTATTGTCTCCTGAGCGGTCTCATAGCCTATGAGCTCAGGGAGCTGACCGCCGACCTCGGGGCTCAGCGACAGCTTGCCGTCCGAGAACGCGCCCGCGCCGGAGAAGCCCGTGGTGATATGACAATAGGGCTTGCAGTTGACGCACTTGTTTGTTTTCGATTTGGGGCAGCGGCGCTTTTCGATCGGCTGACCCTTTTCGACCATCATTATTTTCTTGTTCGCACCCTTGCGGATAAGCTCGATAGCCGTGAATATTCCGGCAGGACCCGCGCCGATGATAACTACGTCGTATTTCATTTGTACACCTCGTTCTTTATTCGGGAAGAGTTATCTCTTCGTTTATTTTTTCAACGCCGTCCGTTCCTGTCTCGTGAAGAGCGGGCAGGAAGAAGAGCCCGGGCGCTCTGCCGGACGGGAACAGGTCGAGCAGCGGAACCATCACGAAAGCGCGCTCGAATATTCTCGGATGCGGCAGGGTGAGCAGAAAGCTCTCGCTCTTCATGCCCTCATAGAGCAGCAGATCGAGGTCGAGCACGCGCGGCCCGTCCTTTATCGTCCTTATGCGCCCGTAAGCGCCCTCGATGCCGAGGCACGCGCCGAGCAGCATCTGCGCGGAGAGCTCCGTCTCCACAGTTACCGCGGCGTTATAAAACATCGACTGATCCTCGTAGCCCATGGGCTTTGTTTCGTAGACGTGGGAGCACGCCGTTATTTTTGTCTTCGGAAGGCGGGACAGAGAGCGCACGGCGCCGTTTATGTTCTTCAATCTGTCCCCCATGTTTGAACCGATACCTATAACTGCCTGCATACAGTTTGCCATAAAATAACAAGTCCTTTCGATTGATAAATCTTGCCCGTTCTATATTTTTTTACTGTCTTTCCCTGTAAATGCTGACCGCGGCAAAAGCAAAATCCGCCTTCATCGGCGCGTCCGGCTTTTTGCAGGTCACTCTTACGCCCGAAAGGGGCGGGAATTCCTCGAGCAGTGCGTCGGCAACCCGCCGCGCCGCACGCTCAATGAGCCTGTCCTTCTGTGCGGTGAACACCCTGCGCGCGCATTTTATCATCTGCGCGTAGCTGACGGTGTCGTCTATATCGTCGCTCTCTCCGGCCTTTGAAAGAGGCATATCCGCCTCAATGTCGAGAATGAAGAACTGCCCGTCCTCCTGCTCCTCGGGATTTACTCCGTGATACGCGAAGATGCGCAGCGAATCTATAATTATCTTATCCACCGTTCTCCTCCCCGCATATCTTTTTTAAGGCGTCCGCGACACGCGCCGACTGGACGGCGGAGAACACGTCGTGGGCGCGGATAATATCTGCGCCGTTTAATATGCTCGCCGTGTGCAGTGCCACCGTGCCGGGGTCGCGCCTTGAGGCATCCGTCTCGCCGGAGGCCGTGCCTATGACGCGCTTTCTCGACGCTGCGGACATAAGCGCGCTGCCGTTGAGCTTCAGCTTGCCGATATCCCTTACCAGGCGCAGATTGTCCTCATAGCTCTTTGCAAAGCCGATGCCCGGGTCAAAGCAGAGGCTGCCCGCGGGAATCCCGTGCGCCCGTGCGGTCTTTGCGGCTTTTATAAAAAAGTCGAGCACATCGCCGGAGACGCCGCCTTCGTAGACGGGTACGGCATCCGCACCTGCGGGGTTGTGCATTATTATCCAGCCCGCACGGTATTCGCCGACGACCCTTGCGATTTCGTCGCTCGCCTCGCCGCTGACGTCGTTGATTATTTTAGCCCCGTGCGTGAGCGCCGTGCGCGCGCACTCGGGATAGAAGGTGTCGACGCTTATCGGGACGGTTATTTTGCCCTTTAAAAGGTCGAGCACCGGAATGAGTCTCGCGTTTTCCTCCTCGACGGAGAGCCTTGTCGAGCCGGGGCGGGTCGACTGCGCGCCGACGTCTATAATATCGGCGCCGAGCGACTGCATCTCGAGCGCGTGCTCGAGAGCCTTCTGCGGCTCGTCCCATTTGCCGCCGTCCGAAAATGAGTCGGGGGTTATGTTGAGTATTCCGCACACAAGCGTGTGGGATGAGGTGTCAAAAATAAAATTTTCCATGGTATCGCCTTATTTTGTGAGAAGTGATATTGCCTCGGCGCGCGCCCGTGCGTCCGAGCGCATTGTGCCGCGCAGGGCGGAGGTTCTTGTCTGCGCCCCCGAAGCACGCGCCCCGCGCATCGTCATGCACAGGTGCTCGGCCTCGATAACGACGGCCACGCCGAGCGGGTCGAGCTGTTCGTCGAGAAAGTCCGCTATCTGCGAGGTCAGCCGCTCCTGAAGCTGGGGACGGCGAGCGAAGCTGTCAACGACTCTCGAGAGCTTCGAGAGCCCTATGACTCTTCCGTCGCGCGGGATATATGCAATATGCGCCCTGCCGATAAACGGCAGAAGATGGTGCTCGCACATGGAATACATCGGTATGTCGCGCACAATGACCAGTTCCTCGTTTTTTTCCTCGTTGAAGAGCTTGACGTGGCGCTTGGGGTCGTCCTCAAGCCCCGAGAAAATCTCTTCGTACATTCGGGCGACGCGCTCGGGCGTCTCGACAAGACCCTCCCTGTCCGGGTCCTCGCCGACCGCCGCAAGTATCTCGCGCACAGCCGCCTCGATTCTCTTTTTGTCCATTGTTTCACCCCGGTTATACGAGAATAAATTCGATGACACGGTGGGTGTCGTCGGTGATATAGTTTATCTGCGTCGTTGAAAAGCCGCGCCTGCCCGCGTCGGCGACGCTCAGAATGCGGTAGATTTCCTCTTTCTTTATCAGCCCGTTGAGGGCGGCTCTGTAAGCCTTATCCGACGAGAACCTGATATCGAGCTTGCCGCCTGATTTGAGCCCTCCGAACAGTTTCGAGAGCGCGGATTTCGTCTCCGCGTTGTAGCTGTCAAACTGTCTGCCGAGCTTTATAAAATAGTTGAAGTCCGTTGCCGTGCAGCAGGGAGCCTCGTCAAAAAACGTGTGAGTTTTCAGAAGCTCTTCGTCGGTGATGTTGAAATAGGCATAGCGCTTGTTCTGCTCCGCACCCTCGCCTATAGGGTCATCCCAGGTGAGGTCTAAGTTATAGGGCTGACCGTCGAGAAAGACGACGTTCCACATATGACCCTCGCTCTCGCCGTCGTCGCGCGTTGCGGTGCCGGTTATGACGTAGTTATCTATCCCGGCTCTGTCGAGCAGGAGCTTTGCGGCCTTTGCGTAGCCCTCGCAGGAGGCAGAGCCCTCGACGAGCACGCCGTAGGCGGAGCTCGCTATGAGCTGACCGGAGTCTGCGTAGCTGCACGAGTCGATTATTGCGTCGTGGATAAGCAGCTCCTTGTCAAAATCAGAAGGTTCTTTTTCTATTTTAGCTCCGAGCTCATCTGCCTTCAATTTAAGCTCGGCCTTTTTCTGCTCATATTCCTCTTTCGTCATGGAATATTCGCAGCTGAAGAAGTACTTTCGCCCTCTTGCGACGAGCACGCACTCGCGCCCGAGCATCATCAGCTCCGGATTGTCGTACATCAGGGCGAGCCAGACGTTTTCAAGCTCGCCGTTATCAAGCTCGGGTATTTCAATCTCCTCGGGGAACGATTCAATGTCGCGCAAAACGGCATTGTAGGCGCGCTTCTCGTCCTCGTTTAGCTTTGCGAAGTAGTGCTTGAAGCTGCCGAAGGCGGCCGATTCTTCGGACGGGGGAACGGTATCCTCTTCTTCAAGCAGCGAACAGCCCGAGAAGATAAGTATAAGCGCGAGCAAAAGCGACGCAAGCCGCAGAAGCTTTTTTGTCAATTTGCCTACCCCCTTGTTTTAAGTCCGAACGGTTTATTTTCCGCGCCTGTCGGGAGCGGCATTCAGCTCGTCAACAGATGACACAGCGGAATAATCTATATCTCTCGCCGCCATAGCCGAGAGCGTGCTCTCGCAGCGCGAGAAATCGACGATGGATATGTCGGTGTCCAAAGAATTCACTATCTGTGAGAAGTAGTTGCGCCCGGAGGCGAGATAGGTCTTGTTGATATACTGCGAAAACAGCACGCAGAGCAGCTCGCTCTGCTTTATGGCTCCGCCGCCCGACGGGGTCAGGAAATAGCGGAAATATTTCAGCAGCGTCTCGCCCTTTATTGTCTGATTGCCGGGCATGAGCGAAAGAGAGAGCTCCTTTGTCTTGTAGCTCACGCGCTCGGGCACGGTTATCTGCGCGCCGTCAAGCACGTTTACGGCATTTTTGAATTGGCTCGCGGTCGAGACGGCATACCGCTCTGCGGTGAAGCCGCACAGCGCGTCTACCGCGCTTTTTAGAGCCTTTGTGCCGCCCTCCGAATAGTGCCCCTTGAGGGAATTCTTATTTCCGGAGACGTCAACCCGGGTGTTCGGGTCAAAGGCGCATACGCGCACCTCGCCGGAGCTTAACTCCGCGTTCACCGCGGCGACTAAGTACAAGTCGTCCCCGTCGTCCGAGACGCACGCGAGCATGAAGGTCGCGCTGCCGTCTAAGGGCACAAGAGCCTCATCCGTGCTTTCGTCGGTCGAGTCGCTCGTCTTTTCGGGCAGAAGGTCCTTTATCGAGAGATGATGCGATTTAAACATATAGGCTGCGGAGATAAGCGCGAAAACGAGCAGGAAGGCGATAAAGCCCAGGAAAAAGAGGCGAAACTGCCTCGTCTTTTTCTCCTGCGTCGTGCGAAATCTCATTCCCTTTTTCTTTGACATTCGATCACCTCGGTCTTTGTGTTATCTATGCAAAATTACTGCCGAATGTGCGCCTACCGAGACGGAGCGCCCGTATGCCGCCTTGCCGAAAAGAGCGGGCGCGTTTCGCCAGCTCTCGGGGACGCGGTATTCTATCTCGCGGTCGTTTGCGTTTGCGATTATCAGCGCGCAGCCCGTGTCCGAGATACGCTCGTAGGCTATGCAGCCGAGAACCGCCGATATGCAGTTGAACTCGCCGTCGACAAATGCGGGGCAGAGCTTTCTTATCCTGCCGAGCGTTTTATAGTGCTCGAGCAGCTCCTTGTTCTCATGCCCCCACGGGAAGCAGGCGCGGTTGAACGGATCCTCGCCGCCCGAGAGTCCCGCCTCGTCGCCGTAATAGACGCAGGGAACGCCGGGGAGGGTGAACTGCAAAACGGAGGCGAGCATCAAAAGCTCAACTCCCTTTTTATATTGCTCGTCGGTCATAATGCCCCTGTCGCGCCCGTTTTTTGGGCGGGGGACATCTCCGCGTCCGAGTCGGGTCAGGGCGCGCACGGTGTCATGAGTGCCGATATGGTTCATCAGCGTGTCGAGCGAAGCGCGGGGATAGTGCTCGACTATATTCTCCACGCATTCGCGCAGATTTTCGGCATTCGCCGTGCGGACAAAGTCAATAATCGCATTTGCGAACGGGTAGTTCATCACGCTGTCCAGCTCGCCGCCCTCAAGGTATCTGCGGCGGTGGCCGTAGCTTATCTTGTCGGTCGCGTCCTCCCAGACCTCGCCGTAGATGAACGCGTCTTTTTTCTCTTTTCTGACTGCGTCGTGGAAGCGGTCGAGAAATTCGTCGGGCAGCTCGTCTGCGACGTCGAGCCGCCAGCCAGATGCGCCGAGGCGGAGCCAGTGCCGCGCAACGCCGTGTCTGCCTGTCAGGAAATCCAACACGCCGGGATCGGTCTCGTTGAGCTCCGGCAGAATGTCAACGCCCCACCAGCAGGCGTAATCGTCCGGCCAGCTTCGAAAATTATACCACGAACGGTAGGGAGAATTTTTGTCGCAATATGCGCCCTTGCCGCCGTAAGTTGAAAATTTGTCAAAATATTTGCTGTCTGCGCCGGTGTGACTGAACACGCCGTCGAGCAAAATTCTTATTCCGCGCTTAGCGGCCGCTCTGCAAAGACTTCTGAAATCCTTTTCCGTGCCGAGCATCGGGTCGATTTTCATGTAGTCGCCCGTGTCGTAGCGGTGGTTCGAGCGGGCGGAGAATATCGGGTTCAAATATATGCAGGTGACGCCGAGACTCTCGAGATAGTCGAGCTTTTCCTCTATGCCTCTGAGGTCGCCGCCGAAAAAGTCGTATTTGTCTATCATGCCGTCGGAGTCGGGCTCCCAGTCGGGCTCCTCGCCCCACTCGGAGTGGTAGACTGCCGCGGGCTTGTCCTTGGGAAGGGGAGTTTTGCCGGAGCGACGGAATCTGTCCGGGAAAATCTGATACATAACTCCGCCGCGCAGCCACAGGGGAGTGTCACTGTTTTCGCCGCAAACCGTCAGCCGCCAGCGCTCGCCCTCGCCCATTACGGCGATGCCGCCGCTTTCAAGAGATATCTCCCTCTCACCCCACGGAGTGTCATATTCAAAATGGTAGCGGACGAGGCCCTCTTCTTCGGGCGCGGCGGTTTCGAGCCGCCACCATTCCTCGTCCTCGCCCTGCATTCTCTCCCAAGAGAAAGAGATATCCTCTCTGCCGCCGCAGTCCGGCTCAAGCACAAGGCGAACCGCGCTGCACTGCTCCGAGCGGGGCAGGACTATTCTGAAGGTCATTTTCTCACCCGAGCGCACTGCCGCGCCGGGCGAGAGGTGATATTTTTTTCTTGAATTGTAGGGAATAAAATGCATTTTTATCGGCCTTTGTTTACTTTGTTAAAATATATGTGCTGTCGGCATTTGAGGCCGAGGCTTTGATTTCGATTACTTTCTTTGAGGCGGGGAAGCTGCGTTTAAAGTCCGCCTTGAGGGAGCTGAGGTCTACCGCAAAGGCATAGGCGTTCGCGCTCCAGAGAGAGCCGTTATATATCTCGCTGCTGCCGCCTGCCGCAGCCTCGCCCTTCATCGCGCAGATAACGGGCGTGCCCGAGCACGCGGAGACGCAGGAGTTGACGAAGTTTATGAGCACGGCGTTTCTCGATACCGAGCCCTCGCCGTCAAACGTCGCTATCTTCGAGTTGAGGTCGGGGAACTGCACGCCGTCGAGCAATATCACGTCGACGCCCAGGTTCTTCACTTCCTTTACGACTTCGAGAAGATAATTACGGGCCGCCTCGGAATAGGGATTGAGCCACGGCTTGCCGCCCTTGGACGCCTCATTGTCGAGCCAGATAGTCTGGGTCTTGTTGTAGTGAACAGCCGTGGTTCGGTCAACGCGCGGCATCTGCGAATCCTTGAAGCAGTATATTCGCGCAACGACCTTTATGCCGGACTGCTGAAGCTTCTTTATGCTCTGAGCGGCATTGGTCTGAGCCTTTGACGAGGGGGTCTTGTCCTTGACCGCCGCTATCGACGAGGGATAGGAGAGGTAGCCGGACGCGTCCTTGAAGTCTATAACAACGGCATTTTGACCCGCGCTCTTGAGAGAGGCTATATAGCTGTCGAGTCCGCTTCCGCCCGCGAGCAGGGAGACATTGCCGACGCGAGCCTTCAGCTCGCCGGAGCTCTGCGGGGCTGCGGCGGGCGCGGTGGTGTCGTTTGAGCCGCCCTTGTTGCCCTTATCGCTCTTGCCGGGGGCGACGGTGGTTTTAACCTCGGAGTCGGAGATGCCCAGGAGCGTGTCGGTGACAAAAAATGCCGCAGTGAATACAGCAGCCGCGCCTAAAATACACGCGAGGACTATGCCCACTGTTCTGTTGCGCCTGCGCTCGGAGTAGCTTTTGCGGCGCTTCGAGCCGCCGGCAGCATTCTTGCTGAATTCGGTTATGCTCCTGTGAGTGCCGGGTGAAAAATACTTATCATATTTGCTGCGCTTTGCCATTTTTCATCATCCTTTGCGCCGCGTGCCGGTATGACAGACCGCCTGCGGCGTAAATTTTATTTATGAGAACAGGGAGCTTCCCGAGAAGCCGGAGAACGCGAGCGAGAGCAGGGCGACATAGATAAACGCCGCCGGGGTGCCGCGGAAGGCCTTGGGAATATCCTGATTCTGCGAGATTATGTGAAGTCCCTTGCATATGAGCGTTGCCGCAAGGATGAACGCAAGACCCGCGCCTATGCCGGAGCCGATGCTCTCGGGAACGGTGTAGGCCGCGCTGCGGTTGAGCAGGGGCGTTGCGAGCACAAGGGTGTTGAGCGCCGCCATGCCGAGCGTGCCGAGGAACTTCTCGGTAGCGCCGAGGGCAAGCTTGAGAATAAGACCCGTTATCAGGAAAACAACTATGAGAACGGCGCTGTACATCGCAAAATGCAGAGCCGCGGGCAGATTGGCGTGCTGCGGGACAAGCTCGAGTGCGCGGCAGGCGAGAGCCGTAACGGTCGAGAAGAATGCTATCATCGCCGAGAACATCCAGAGCCTGCGCGGCTTCTTTGCGAGCATGAGCGCCTCGCTCGCCGCATAGCCGCCGTTAAAGACGAGGTTCTGAATGAACACGGTGTAGAGCGCGGTGGAGAGCAGATCAAAAAACCAGGTCATGTTCATTTGTCTCCCTCCTTCTTTTCGTCGGAGTTAAAATCTTCTGCCTCGTCAAAGAGGCGGTTGAACGCCGAGCCGTAGTCCTTGCCGTCGTTTTCGTCGTCGGCAAAGATATCCGCCAAATCAAAGCTGTTGTCGCCGTCGAGCGGCTCGAAGTGGGACAGGTCATCCGGTTCTTCCTCCGCGGCTTCAACGGTTTCAATAACCTCGACGGTCTCTGCCGTCTCCTCGGGCTCGGTTATTTCTTCGCTTTCAACGCTCTCCTCTGCGTCGGGAGTATCCTCCGCCTTGGCGGGAGCCGCATTTTCGGGAAGATTCTTCTTGCTGACTATAACCGAGGTTTTCTTTATCTTCATCTCGGTCTCTGCCGACTGCTCGGGGAAGCGCTTGTTTATCAGCGCCTTGAGCGCGGCGGCGAAGAATGCGATAAATATAAATCCGCCGAACGGCATGAGCACCGCCGGATATATAACGGGGATTCTGATGTTTACGCCCCATATTGTGGACGAGCCTATTATCTCGCGCAGAGCGCCGACGGGAATAATGACCGCCGCATAGCCGAGCGCGGTTGCCACGGAGTCAAAAAATGCGTGGCGCAGATCGGTCTTGACCGCGAGCTTCTCGCAGTGCAGGGCGATTATCGAGTTCGCCGCCGTCAGGGCGAGATATATTCCCGCGCCCAGTCGGATTTCCGGCACAAAGATATCAATGGCGTAGATTATACCGGAGATTATTGCCGTGCCGAGGAGCAGATATATCGCAACTCTTATCCATCTCGGCACGCGCTTGAGAGCCAAACAGGCGAAAAACTGCGTGATTATAAGCACGGGGAAGAACGCCGCCGCGAGCAAAACGGCCGTCTTGAGGGTCGTTGCGACCGCGACTATCGCGCATAGGCCCGCAGCCTGAATGAGCACGGGGTTATGAATGAGCGTGCTGCTGAACAGCGCGTCGGAGAATGAATACTTTTTGCCTGACTTCATGCCGGCTCACCTCCCTTTAACGCTGCTTTCCGCTTTTTCTTTTCCGCGCTTTTTTTCATGGATTTTTCAATGAGTCTGTTGTAGCCTATCTTTCTCAGCGCACTTTCGACCAGCGGCCAGAAGGCGTTTGTGAGCAGTATGCCGAAGCAGGTGCCGTCCTCAAACGTGCCGAAGTAACGCAGGATCATGCAGATAAGTCCGGCGAACGCGCCGTAGATAAATCTTGTCAGCGGGGGCTTCGGACTTGTACCGGGGTCGGTGACGAAGAAAATGCAGGAGAAGAGCAGGCTGCCGGCGCAGAGCTCCGTGAGCAGGGACACCGGTCTTGAAAACGAGCCGCGCGGGAAAATTACCGCAAGCAGGGAGCACACGGTGAGAAAGCCGAGGACGTTTATGAGCCTCTTGGGTTTTCCGACGGCGAGCAGGGCGCAGGAGCCGAGCAGCGCTACGGAACAGCAGGTGCCCAGGGCGCCTGCTACGTTGCCGGAGATTATCGACATTATGCCGACTGAGTTTACGTGCTGTATTCCGCCCGCGCTCAGCTGAGCGGCGAGGGAGGAGCCCGCCTCAAAGACGTCGAACGACGCGGAGTCAATGGCGGGATATTTGAAAACCTCGTCCGGGAAGCAGACCGTCAAAAACGCGATTCCCGCCGCGGCGGGCACGAACGGAGCCTTATGCGCGGGGCCGAACGGTATCTTTGCAACGAGAACGGCAAAGGCGGCGCCCGAGGCTATCAGCCAGACAGGAGCCGTGGCGGGCAGAAGCATGGCTACGGCAAGCCCCGTAAATACCGCGTGCATATCGGACAGTAGACTCAGATTTCTTTTCATTATCAGCAGAGCGACGGCCTCAACGGCTGCCGCGCTGACTACTCCCGTAAGTATCGCCCTGAACGCGAACGCGCCGTAGTAATACCAGGCGACTATCGCGGGAGCGGCGAGCATGAGCAGATAGCTCATGTAGGGACCTTTAGGCGTTTTTATGCGTTTGAATTTTGCCATAAAATCAACCTTTCTTTTTGCCTTTTTTTCAGCTGGCAAAAATTTTGCATTGCACGCCGATGGGGCGCGTAATATTATATAAGGCAGAGACTTTCTGATTTATAAGGAGGGGAAGCGCTTGAAGATACTTGCGCCGGCGGAAAACAGGATAACCATCGAGCTCTCGGCGCGCGACATGGATGCGCTCAACATTACATACGAGCAGATGGACTACTCGAATATCGAGACGCGCCGCGTGGTCTGGACCCTGCTCGACCGAGCGGGTCACGAATTAAAACGCGACATCGACCCGAGCGGGCGGATGATAATCGAGGCCGTGCCTGCGGGCAGGGGCGGGTGCATTTTGAAGTTCACCCTCTGCGCCGACGGCTCGCGTGCGGTCCGCACCCCGTCGATAAAGAAGGGGGAAAATACCGCCGTATACGAGTTTTGTTCGCTCGACGCCGTCATGGACGCGGCGCACGCGCTCGGCGGACGCTGCGAAAGCGGCGGGCTCTACGAGTCGGAGGGCAGATACCGCCTGCTTATGGGCGAAAACCCGACCGACGTGCCCGAGCATATATTAAGCGAGTTCGGCACGCCGATAGACTCGCCCTTCTCGGCATCGCATACCCGCGAGCACTGGAGGTGCATATCGGAGAGCGACGCGTTGAAAAGGCTTTTCGGCGGCTGATTATTTGCAGCCTGCGGCAATGGATTTCATCTGAGCTATCGCCTGAGCGGGGTCGTCCGCTCCGAACACGGCGCTTCCCGCGACAAAGACAGTGGCGCCGCGGCGCGCGGGCTCCTCAATGGTCTTTGCGGATATACCGCCGTCGACCTGAATCTCAATATCGAGCGAGCGCCTCTCGCACTCCTCGCGCAGGGCGGTTATCTTGGGCATCATATCCGCCATGAACTTCTGACCGCCGAAGCCGGGCTCAACGGTCATAATGAGCACCATGTCGAGCTTGTCGAGATAGGGGAAAACGCTCTCGACGGGAGTGCCGGGCTTGACGGAGAGAGCCGCCTTGCAGCCCGACGAGCGGATGAGGTCAACAGTCTCGTCGACGGGGGAATCCGACTCAATATGGAACGTGATAACGTCCGCGCCCGCCTTTACAAAGTCGGGAACATATTTGAGCGGGTCGCTTATCATCAGGTGAACGTCAAAGACGAGAGAGCTCTTGTCGCGTATGCTTTTTATAATCGGCGCGCCGAAGGTTATATTGGGCACGAAATGCCCGTCCATAACGTCTAAATGGAGCCAATCGGCGCCTGCTTTTTCTATCATTGCGGCCTGTTCGCCCATGCGGGAGAAGTCGCCTGCGAGCATTGAAGGAGCTATTTTTATCATCATTTTTCAGTCCTTTCTTATTTTCGTACATACCTCATATCATTATACCAATTAAATCCCGTTTAGTCAATCGCACAGGACGTCTTTACAAACAGTTAAAAATATGGTATTATTTAAAGGAGAAAATAACTTTGGGATGTGTGCAGAACTTCCCGAACAAGGAGAAAATGAAAATGAATGTTTACGATTTTGACAACACGATCTACGACGGCGAAAGCTTTTTTGACCTGTTTGTTTTTCTTTTCAAGAAAGACCCTTCGCTCGTCAAGTACATTCCCGACGTTTTCAGCGGACTCTACAAATACACAAAGGGCACGATAAACGCCGAGGAAGCGCTTGAGCAGTATTCCGATGTCGTCACCGAGTACTACAAGGGCATAGAGGATTTCGATGCGCTCGTGACCGAGTTCTGGGATACGAATATCCACAAGATAAAGCCCTTCTATTTCCGTCAGAGGCAGGATGATGACGTGATAATCTCCGCGAGCCCCGAGATACTGCTCGACGAGGTCATGCACAGACTCAACATCAAGAACTACATCTGCTCGCGCACCGACGGCAACGCGCACATAGTCGACCTCTGCTTCCGCGCGAAAAAGGTTGACCGCTTCAAGGAGATGTACCCTGACACGATAATCGACAATTTCTATACCGATTCCGTCAACGACACCCCGATGATGGAGATTTCCGAGCACGCATTCCTCGTCTCCGGAAACAAAATAAAGCAGGTAAAGTAAAACAGAACAGAAAACGAAGCCTCCGTGTGACAGCATACGGAGGCCTTTTTTGCTTGGCGGGATGAGCGGGAGAGCAGCATTCGGAGCGGCGGGATATAGGGCGGTAAAGACGGTGTTAAAGCGGGAGTTGCGGCGCAGCTGTAATTATGGGGGAGGCGAGGCAGAGGGGGTGTTGCACGGATTAGCCGATTTTTCCCTGTTTATTTAAATTTTCAATATCCTTTGTAGGGTGCGGCGACTCGACGCACCGCTGCCGCCGTAGACGGCACAGCATGATGCCGATAAATTTTACCCACTACCTTCGCTACCTACCTTATCAAAACATTTTATCTTCTACAGCGTTTCGGCATTTTCTTTTTATTTGAAAAAGAAAACGCCTGCAAAAGAAAAGCAAACTGTGCCCGCAAGAAGGCAAGCAAGCACCGCTTAAAAGCAAGTCTTTTTGCGCCATGCTGCGAAAAAACCGCTTGAAATGCGAAAGCATTTCTGCGCGTCTTTTTCTTGCCTGTCATCAAAAATTCAATGCTTTTAAGTGCAAGCAGTTTTGCTGCGCAAAACCGACGCTTGCTCACCTCCTTGCGGGCGGCTTCCCCCTGTACCCCCGCGAACGCCGCGCCGCAGCACATAGCTTGCTCTTCTCAGTAGGCAGCTCGGCACATTCGCCCGCAAACGCGCTGGAGCTTGAACGAATGCGGGCTCGTGCGGCTTGCTTTGCAAGCCGTTCCCTCGCAGTTCTCAGACAGCTTCTGCCACTGCGGCGCGGCTATTGGAGGCTTATTCCTCGGAATTTATCAAGTCGCTTACTTTACCTTCATACTTTGTAAAAGTTTCCCTGTTCGTTTGAATATGCCGACCCCTACAAAGTGAATAGCCACAAGCTGCTGCATAAACCGCGGGCGGATGATATCCGCCCCGACACGCTTCAATATACATTAGCCACTGCGTTTTTTGCGGGCGAATAAAGTTCGCTCCTACGGTGTACCGCTTATAACTCGCCCGCAATTCCCGTTTTTCGCGCCGGATACACAAAAAATCCTACCCAAGGAATCCCTCGGGCAGGATTTACCGTTTTGTAAACACTTTTGCGGAGTGCGCGGTTATTCGAATATTGCCGTGATGATGCTGTAGGCGGGGACGGTCACTGTCTGCCGGTAGTCTCCGTCATAGGTGAGTTCGAGGCTTCTTTTGCTGTCTGTTGTATAGAGCTTGAGAGCGTCTCTGCCGTCGATGCCGTTGAAGGTTATGGTGCGCTCCTTGTCGTTATTGACTATTACGACGACCACTTTTCCCTCCGGAGTGAGATATGCGGCGATGTTCGAGCGGAAAGCGAAAAAGCATTCGAGTTTTTTCTTGTTTCTTGTTCCGTAGCGGTCATTGACATCCTTCGTGCAGGAGATAAGGTGACTGCCGACGGGAACGAACTTCGAGAAGTGAGCCGTCGCATAATAGCGTCTGGCAAGACGAAACTCGCTGCAATCGTGGTTTGCGATTATCAGTCCGTCGCCGTAATCGTCGCCCTCGCTGACGGCTACCCATGATGACCACATGGAGGGATGAGACAGGGTCATATCCATCGCTATGACCTGACCCATTCGCAGGGCGTTTCTGATATCCTGATTTTTAAACCTTGTCGGCAGCTCGCACCATTCGGACATATCGTAAATAATTCCGGGATGTTTCTTTGCGGCCTTGCCCCAAATGGTCTTGAGGAAATAATCGTAGTCTGAAAAATATGCGTGATAAGCATAGGTTCCGAGCACCTCGCGCAGCTCCGGATCATTATAGATATAAGTGAGATAATCGAATGTCTTGCTGGTTATTTTTGAAACCTCGCATATGGACATCTTGACGTTGAGTCCGCGCGCTTTTATGGATTTTGCAAACAATCGGTAGAGCTTGAAAAGCTCCTCGGTCTCATAGTGGCAGCCCTCCTGATAGACGTCGTCGCCGCCCCAGGACACCTGCGGCTCATTGACGGGGCTGATATACTTGATAGGATAGCCGAGCTCGATAAAGTGTTCGGTTATGTCAAGGAAATAATCGACATATTCCTGATAGCATTCGGGCTTTAAGTTGTTCTGATGCTTTTTGAAGCCGCCGCTCGCCTGACCGGTGATTGTCATTGAAAAGTGGGGGGAGTTCGAGAAGAGGACGACGGAATCCACGCAGCCGTAGCTCATGGCGAGGTCGAGCATTTTCATCGATGCGGCGTCCTGCGACCAGTCGTACTCATACTTGCCCGTATTTTCGTTATAGACAAGGAAGCTCACGGTGCTCTTCCATGAGTCGGGGTCAAGGCGCGAATTGGGATTCTGCTTTGAACCGGAGCCGACGTTGAAGCGGTAAATATTGAGCCCGAGACCATCCTTGCTGAAGAGCAGCTTGGCAATTTCTTCGGCGTTATCACTCGCGCCCGCGACCTGCGGCCACCAGGCTCCGGCGGTGCCCCAGCCCAGAATCTCCTGCTGCCGGGCGGTCTCGTCAACGGTTAGATTGATGTGGCTCGTGTCCTTGGTTTTTACGTTTGAGACGGAGATAGACCCCGTGATACAGAGCGAGACGATGAATATAAGAACGTCATATAGGGTTTTTCGCAGTTTTTCCATATGTATCCCTCCTATCACAAGTTTAGCAAAAGAAATATAAAAGGTCAACAAAAAAATATAAAGAATGCGCGCAAAAATTTCGAGCAAAAAAATCCCCGTATGCAAGGTACATACGGGGCAAAATTTTTAAAGTATGATAAGATCCTTGGGCGAGTGGGTGAGTCCGCGGCTGCCCGTCTCGGTGATGAGCACCATATCCTCTATCCTGACTCCGAAGAGGCCGGGCAGGTAGATGCCGGGCTCTGCGGTGACAAGATGTCCGGGGGCGAGAAGCTCGTCCTTCTTCGCGTGGGGCGAGACGCGCGGCTGCTCGTGAATCTCCACGCCTACGCCGTGACCCGTGCCGTGGCCGAAGAATTCGCCGTAGCCCGCCTCGGTTATGACATCACGCGCCGCCTTGTCTGCGTCGAAGCAGGAAACCCCGGGCGCCATCTTCTCCATAGAGGCGAGCTGCGCCTCAAGCACGGTGTTGTAAATCTTTTTCTGCTCCGCGCTCACAGAGCCGACGGCGACGGTTCTCGTCATGTCGCTGTGGTAGCCGCCGACGACCGCGCCGTAGTCCATGGTAATGAACTCGCCGCTTTTGACTTTCTTGTCCGAGGGCACGCCGTGCGGCATGGAGGAGTTGACTCCGCTGACGGCTATCGTCTCGAACGAGAGAGCCTCTGCGCCGTTTCTGAGCATATAGTAGTCGAGCTCAAGCTGAATATCGTGCTCTGTCACGCCGGGCTTTATGAAGCCGAGAATGTGGTCGAAGGCGCGCTCGGCTATCGCCTGAGCCTCGCAGACGAGAGCCACTTCCTCATCGGACTTGACCATTCTCAAAGCGTCTATTGCGCGGTCGGCGTAGTTCTCGGTGCAGATTCCGGTGTCGGGCATCCACTTTGTGAAATCCTCGAACTGAGCGACGGTGAGCCTTGTCGTCTCAACGGCGAGGTTATTTATTTTAAATTCGCTCATAAGCTGCGGCAGCTCGGTGCTCAAGTCCTTTGAGAGCCTCACCGGGCAGACGGTTATCTTCTTCTGTGCTGCCTCGACATAGCGCGAGTCGGTGAGAAACACAGTGCCGTTTCTCGAAATGAGCAGTGCGCCGTCCGACGACGGGAATGAGGTGAAATAACGTCTGTTCTCCTCGGACATTACCAGCGCACCGTCGAGCTCGGGCGGCAAAAGCGAAAGAAACTTTTCGAAAATCATGACTTATTCCTCCTTTAAAAACTCCGAAAAAAGCGGCGAGAAACCATTCCCACCGCCTTTAAATGTACAATTGTACAGTGCAGGTACTTATTTGTACTTGCGTTTGCGAGCTGCCTCAGACTTCTTCTTTCTCTTGACCGAAGGCTTCTCATAGTGCTCTCTCTTGCGGACCTCCTGGATAACTCCGTCTCTGGAAGTCTGTCTCTTGAAGCGCTTGAGTGCGCTCTCGAGAGATTCGTTCTCTTTAACTTTGACCTGACTCATTAATATTCCCTCCCTCCGCTGCAATTGCAAGGGCTAATAAGCATAAGCTTGCTCTTAATTATACAACAGGTGAATTTTATTGTCAACCGCTTGGAGGATTTTTTATTTTTTGATTATTTTACTGCGGCTTAACAACGAGGTTGACGAGCTTGCCGGGAACATACAGCTCCTTGACGAACACCATGCCGTCGGTGAATTCCTTCACCTTGTCGAGCGCTTTCGCTCCGGCTATTGCGCCCGCGGCGTCTATATCGGCGGGGACGGTGAAGCGGTCGCGGACTCTGCCGTTTACCTGAACGGCTATCTCTATCTCGTCGTCAATGCACTTGCTCTCGTCGTAGTCGGGCCACTGCGCCGTTGAGCAAAGTCCCTCGCCGCCGAGCTGCTCCCACATCTCCTCGCACAGGTGCGGGGCAAACGGGCAGAGCAGGCGGAGGAATACGGACAGCTCGTCCTTAGTCAGCGAGCCGACCTCGTTTATCTCGTTGAGGCAGGTCATCATCGCTGCGATAGCGGTGTTGAACTTCATATCCTCGATATCCTGCGAGACTTTTTTGACCGTCTTGTTCATTATCGATTCGAGCTTCTTGGTCGTGCCGTTGCCGCTTGCGATATCCGCGAGTGACGCGACTCTCTCGAGGAAGCGCTTGCAGCCCTTGACGCCGCTCTCCTTCCACGGGGCGGAGGCCGAGTAGTCGCTCATGAACATTATATATGTGCGCAGGGTGTCCGCGCCGTATTTCTTGATAACATCGTCGGGGTCGACGACGTTGCCGCGCGACTTCGACATCTTCACGCCGTCCGCGCCGAGCACGAGTCCTAATCCCGAGCGCTTTGCATACGGCTCCGGAACGGGAACCTCGCCGATATCATAGAGGAAACGGTGCCAGAAGCGCGAATAGATGAGGTGGCGCGTGACGTGCTCCATGCCGCCGTTGTACCAGTCGACGGGAAGCCAATATTTGAGCTTATCCTTGTCGGCAAAGCACTTGCCGTTGTGCGGGTCGATGTAGCGCAGGAAGTACCAGGACGAGCCTGCCCACTGGGGCATGGTGTCCGTCTCGCGCTTGGCGGGTGCGCCGCACTTCGGGCAGGTGCAGTTGACAAAGGAATCTATCTTTGCAAGCGGGCTCTCGCCGCCCTCGCCGGGCTCGAAGTTCTCGACCTCGGGGAGCTTGAGCGGAAGCTCGTTTTCGGGCACTGCTACCATGCCGCAGTTCGGGCAGTGGATAATCGGAATCGGCTCGCCCCAATAGCGCTGGCGGTTGAACGCCCAGTCCTTCATCTTATACTGAACGCCCTTTTCGCCTATGCCGCGCTCCTTGAGGAACACAAGCATCTTCTCTATAGATTCCTTTTTGTTGTCCGTTCCGTTGAGGAAATCGGAGTTTATCATCTCGCCGTCGCCGGTGTAGGCCTCTTTTTCAATGTCGCCGCCCTTGATGACCTGAACGATGTCTATGCCGAAGGTCTTTGCAAAATCCCAGTCGCGCTGATCGTGGGCGGGAACCGCCATAATAGCGCCCGTGCCGTAGCCCATCATGACATAGTCGGAGATGAAAATCGGGATCTCCTTGCCGTTGACGGGGTTGATCGCGGTGAGACCGTCGAGCTTGACGCCTGTCTTGTCCTTGACGAGCTGAGTGCGCTCGAACTCGGTCTTTTTGCCGCATTCGGTGCGGTATTTTTCGACCTCGTCCATATTCGAGATGCGCTCGGAGTATTTATCGATGAGCGGATGCTCGGGAGCCATGACCATAAAGGTGACTCCGAAAAGGGTGTCGGGGCGGGTGGTGTATATGCGCATGGTCTCGTCCGTGCCGGAGAGGGTGAAGTTGACGAATGCGCCGGTCGAGCGACCTATCCAATTCTCCTGCTGAGCCTTGATGTTGGCGGGGAAATCGACGTGCTTGAGCCCGTCGAGGAGCTTGTCGGCGTATTCGGTTATGCGCAGGAACCAGACGTCCTTTGACTTTTGAACAACGTCGCTGTGGCAGATATCGCACTTGCCGCCCTGCGAGTCCTCGTTGGAGAGCACGCATTTGCAGCTCGGGCAGTAGTTGACGAACGCCTTGTCGCGGAAAACGAGTCCGTGCTCGAACATCTTGAGGAAGATCCACTGAGTCCACTTATAGTAGTCGGTATCGGTCGTATCGACAACGCGGCTCCAATCGAACGCGAAGCCGACGCGCTTTAGCTGACCGGTGAAGTTATGGATATTGCGGTCGGTGACAATGCGGGGATGAGTGCCGGTCTTTATCGCATAGTTCTCGGCGGGCAGACCGAAGGCGTCGAAGCCTATCGGGAACAGGACGTTGTAGCCCTGCATCCTGCGCTTGCGGCAGATGACCTCCATGCCGGAATATGCCTTGATGTGGCCGACGTGCATACCAGCGCCGCTCGGATAGGGGAACTCTATGAGTCCGTAGAACTTGGGCAGAGAGAAGTCGTCTACAGCTTTAAACGTGCCCTCTTTTTCCCAGCGGTCCTGCCACTTCTTTTCAATGGATTTAAAATCGTAGTTTGCCATAATTTATGTCATTCCTTTCGGATGTTCTCTCTCAGTCGGTCAGCAGGTCGCTTATGTCAAGCTGCTGTGCGTCGTTCCAAAGACGCTCGAGGTTGTAGTATTCGCGCTGTTCTTTTTGGAATATGTGGACGAGTACGCTGCCGAAGTCGAGCAGAATCCAGCCCGTCGCGCGTCCCTCTATGTGCTCGGGCGCAACGCCGAGCTTGCCCATCTCGTATTCGAGGTCGTCGGCGAGGCTCTTGACGTGGGTGTTTGAGGTACCGGTCGCAATAACGAAGTAGTCGGAGACTATCGTCAGCTCGTCGGTCTTTATCGCTGTGATGTCCAGCGCCTTTTTCTTGTCGAGTATTTTAACTATTTCGTTTGTCAGTTCTCTGGGGGTCATTTCTCTGAACTCCTCTCGGTTATAAGTTCGTTGTAGCAGTCCACGCTCGACGGGTCGATTATCATTCCGTCGGCGAGGAGCTTTGATATGCAGTATCTCTGGGTGTAGAGCATCGCGCCCTCCAAAGAGTGCTCTGCGAGCTCGCGCACCTTATCAACATCGGGATATTTTCTGTCCGCGCTTATAAAATCCGCGAGATAGACGGTCTTTTCGAGCTTCGTCATGCCCGCCTTGCCCGTCGTGTGCCAGCGCACCGCGCCGATTATATCGGGGTCGGTGATATTCAGCTCGAGCTTCAAAAAAGCCGCCCCGGCAATCGCGTGCCAGAGCTTGCGGTTCAGGCGCTCGGATGAAGATAATATTATATCAGCTTTTTTTATCATTTGCAACTGCTCCTCGGGCGAGGCGTTCTTCATAACGTCGTGCATAAGCCCCGCAAAATAGGCCTTTTCGGGGTCGGAGCCGTAGAGCTCGGCTAAGTGTCTTGCGCTCTTTGCAACGCCGAGCGAGTGGATGTATCTGTATTCGTCGAGCTTGGATTTCAAAAGCTCGTCATATTCTCTGTATTTTTCGGGTACGTTCAAGTGTAAAGCCCCTTTTGTTCTATATAGTCGCGCACCTTGTCGGATATAAGCCCCTGAGTGCTCTCGCGCTCGGAGAGCCTGCGGCGGATAAGCGTCGAGCTGACCTCGAAAACGGGTATCTCGATGAATTTTATCTTCTCTATCTCCTCCGGCGTGAACTTGCCCTCGAGCTCGGGCACGAAGCCCGGCTTGCGTGAGGCGGCGCAGAGGGTGCACATCATGAGTATGTCGTGATAGCGGTACCACTCGTCAAAGGTGGCGAGCATATCAGAGCCGACTATCAAAAACAGCTCTGCGTCGGGATATTTCTTTTTTATCTCGCAGAGGGTGTCATAGGTGTAGCTCTTACCCACGCGGAGCAGCTCCGTATCGGAGACCGAAAACCGACGGTCGCCCTCAAAGCTCAGGCGGCACATCTCGAATCTGTCCCTGCTGCGAGCAAGGTTCAAGACGTGCTTGTGCGGCGGAACCGACGCCGGAATAATGAGAACGCGGTCGAGCTGCAGCTTGTCCGCGATGGCGGTAACAAGCCTTATGTGCCCCATGTGCGGCGGATTGAAGGTGCCGCCGAAAATGCCAAGTCGCATATATCTTTCTCCTTGAAACTGTCAGTATTCGGTGTCGTCCGAGAGCGACGCGCTGCCGCTTATCGGGATAACCTCGCCGAGATAAGTCGGCTCGGGCTTGAAAATGCACATAAAGAAGTCCTTGCACCGGGCGAGGCTCTCGCGCACAAAATTATATACGGGCTTGCCGTAGACGCGCTTGTCCGCCGCAACGCCGTAGGCGTCGATACCCAGGCGGCGCGCATTGTAGACCGCGCGGTAGAGGTGGTATTTCTGCGTGACGACTATCGTGCTCTTGACCTCGAACACGTCGCGGGCGCGGTACATCGACTCATAGGTCGAGAAGCCCGCATGGTCGAGAAACACATCGTCGGGGTCAACGCCCCTGCCGACGGCGTACTGCTTCATATGGTTGACCTCGTCGTAGGAGTCCCTGCCGTGGTCGCCGCTGGCGAGTATCTTTTTGCCCGCGCCGGCTTGATACAGGTCAACGCCCGTGCTCATTCTGTCCTCGAGCATATGGCTTAGTGTGCCGTTGGAGTTTACCCTTGCGCCGAGCACCAACACGCAGTCCGTCTCGCGCCCGGCCGCCTCGTCCGCGCTGATGATATACTTGCTCGCGCTTATCATCACGGCGGCGTTTATCGCGCACGGGGTCAATACGGCGAGCGCAAGCAGCACGCAGAGGACGGAAATTATTATTTTTTTCTTGGAACGCGGTTTTTTCATGGCGTTTCTCCTGGTTTGAGTTGTGGCGTGGGTGGTAATTCGGTAATATTACAAAATAGCACAATTATATTCAACGCGGTTTGTAGGGGTCGGCGACCTCGACGACCCTTTGACGCGTGAGCGTCACGGCGTTTTGTTGAGATGGTGCAAGCGTAGCAATCTCTCAGCCGCTTTGTCTCGATATAGACTTCAAAAGCAGGCGAACGAAGTTCGCCCCTACAGTCGGCAAAATAAATATTTACGAAGACTTCGTGCCGCTGTCGCGGCATAGGTGCGTCGAGTCGCCGCCCCCTACAATGAAAGGTTTGGCGTTGTAAATTATCAAATACCGCACTTCGAAAAGGTAAAGCAAGCGACTTTATAAATCCCGTTGAACAAGTTTCCAATAGCCGCGCCGCAGTGGAACAGGCTATCTGAGGACGCGGGCACAGTTTGCTTTTCTTTTGCAGGCGTTTTCTTTTTCAAATAAAAAGAAAATGCCGAAACGCTGTAGCAAATAAAAAATATTTAGCTAAAGTAGGTAGCGAAGGTAGTGGGTAAAAATTTATAGTATAACATCGTGCCGCTGTCGCGGCAAAGGGTCGTCGAGTCGCCGCACCCTACAAAATGAATAGCCGCAAGTTACTGCAAAAACCGCAAGCGGATATTATAAGCACCCTGAAAACGATGGGCGGTAATTTGCAATGTCGCGGCTGCCGCGGGGATATAGATTATATCTCACCCCAGCAGCGGCGAAACGCCGCCGTCGATTCTCGTTGCTATGCGCGAAAACGCCTTTGCCGCCGCGCTCGATGCTGGGAGCGGTTCGCCGCGCACCGCGCAGTGCGACACCGCCGCATCCTCGGGAACTATGCCGATGAGCTGAACGCATACAGCGTCAATAACGTCGTCGATGTTTAAAAGCTTCTTTTTGCAGACCGCCTTTTCGTCGAAGCGGTTGATAACGAGTCTTATGTCCTCAAGACCGAGGGAGCGCATGGCGCCCGCGGTTATATTGACGCTTCTGACGCATACCGCGTCGGCGGTGGAGACGACAATGCCCCTGTCGGAGGCGGCGCAGGCGAGCTCGAACCCGTCGGAGAGCCCTGCCGGAGCGTCGAAAAATATATAGTCGTAATCTTTTGAGAGCCTGTCCGCAAGCTCCTTTATGCTCTCGGCGGTGAAGGAGTCGGACATATGCATGGGCGCAGTCATCAGCATCGGCCCGCCCGCGGCGATAGCCGCCTGATTCGGCTCGCAGCCGCCGTCGAGTACATTTCCCCAGTCAAAGAGAAGCTCCTTTTGAGTGCCGAAGATGAGGTCGAGACTGCGCAGCCCTATGTCCATGTCGAGCATGAGCACCCGCTTGCCGGAATTGCTCAGCGCGCGCGCAAGCCCTGCGGTCAGCGACGATTTGCCGACGCCGCCCTTGCCGGAGGCGATAACTATTTTCTCAGCCATATAATCACCCCAGAAGCGTATTCTCGCCCTGCGGCGCGGCGGCCGTCTGCGAGCTGTTGAAGTAGTAGTCGTATATCGGCTTTGCTATCTGCGCCAATGAGGACGAGCCGTAGACGCCCTCGCAGATGAACGCTATGGATATCTCGGCGTTTTTGCTCGGCGCAAAGGTGATATAAAGACCGTTGTTGATAACCTGGCTGACGCCGTTTATCTTCCTGTTTTCTTCGGAGGTACCTGTCTTTGCGGCAGTCTGAACGTCGAGCCCCTTGAGAGCCGACTGTATAATACGGTTGTTGTTGACAACGTACTCCATGCCCTCGGTGACGCAGTCGATGGCATATTTGGATATGCCCGTTTCGAGCGCGACCTTGGGAGTCTTTTCAACGAGCGTCTTGGAGTAGTCGGCGCTCTTTATCGATTTTATTATGTGCTGCTCGTATCTCGTGCCGCCGTTTGCTATCGTGGCGGTGTAGTTTGCGAGCTGTATGGGTGTAAAGCGCGTACCGCCTTCGCCTATGGACGAGAGTATGAGGTAGCCGGGCAGCCAGGTCTGACCTATGCTTTCGCGGTATTCGGGGCTGTCCTCTATGCCCTCGGCCTCGGTGAGCTCTATGCCCGTTTTCACTCCGAGCCCGAGCATGGAGCGGTATTCGTTGAGCCTGCTTATTCCGAGCTCCTCGCCGCAGGTGTAGAAATATATGTTGCATGAATCCTGAAGCGCGGTTCGAAGAGTCAGATTCCTGTCGCGGTGGTTGATGTTGCAGTAGAAGGTGTGGTCGAGGTATTTGAACTCCCTTGTGCAGCGGATGACTCTGTCTCGGTTTGTCAGCCCTTCTTCTATTGCCGCTATTGCGACGGAGGGCTTCGAGGTCGAGCCTATGGCGTAGGTGCTGCGCAGTGCCCTGTTCCAAAGCGGCGTGCGGCTGTCCTTGCTGAGCTCCGAATATTTTTCGCTGTAGGTGTTGAGGTCGTAGGTCGGATAGCTGAGCATGGTCAGTATTTCGCCCGTGTTCGGGTCGTTGACAATGAGCGCACCTGCTGCGGGAACGCCGTATTTATTCTTTGAGGACTTTGCGTAGTTTTCCGTCCATTTCGCAAAGGTGTCCTGTGCCAATTTCTGCATATCGGCGTCAATGGTGAGCACGACCGTCGCGCCCTGAACGGGCTCTTTCGTAACTGTCTCGGAGACGTTGCCGTCCGGGTCTACGGTGACGACCTTTTCGCCGTCCGTGCCGCGCAGATACTCCTCCATGGCGTATTCTATTCCGCTCTTTCCGAGCGTATCGTTCATGCCGTAGCCCTTGTCCTTGAGCTCGGCGTATTCCTCGGCGTTTATCTTGCCCACCGTGCCGATTATGTGGGCGGCGAGAGTGCCGTCGACTATTCTTCTGTAGGGAACTACCTCCACGTCAACGCCCTTAAAAGTCGCGCTGTTCTCCTTGACCTTGGCAACGAGCACGTCGCTGACATCCTGCGCGAAGGTGTAGGCGTTGCTGGCTCCGAAGCCGTTTAAGAGCATCTGATAGCGCACCGCCGCGATTTTAAGCCCGTCCTTGAGGGAGTAGCCCGGGTCGATTTCAAACATCTCGACCATGGCGTCGTAGCAGTTTTGCGCCGTGGCGTAGGAGTTGAGATTGAGATAATCCTTGCCCTTCATAACCTCGATTTCCTTTTCGCTGTCAGTCTTATAGACGAGCCCGCCCGACGAGTCGATGACTATAGGCAGGCTGTTGTCCCACTCGGCGTCGTTTGCCTCAAAGAGCCTGATCAAGGATATTATTATCGAGTTTCTCTCGCTGTTTTCTTTCTTGGACGGGAAATACGAATAGTTGAAAACTATGGAGTAGCCCTGGCGGTTCTCGACTATGGGCTTGCCGTTGCGGTCAACTATCTCGCCGCGTGCCGCGTGAATTTTGACGGTAGACTGCTTTGCGGTGTTGACGGCGCTCGCGTATTCCTCTCCGTCTATAAGCTGAACCTTGACGAGCACGCCGACAAAAACAAGTATGAATGCGAGCAGTATGCAGGGCAGTATAAAGCGCCTTATCGCAAGTTTTTTCGAATCCAAAGGGCTCCCTCCTTTCTCTTATCTTCTGACTTCGCTCGGAAGCGCTCTGCTTATGCCTCTTATTATCAGGAACCAAAGAGGCGTAAAAATTACCGAATAGAGCACGCTCGGCAGGCAGAAGGTGAGCAGAAGTCTGCCGCCGGAGACACCCGCCGCGGCGACGAACACTATCCAATAGACGAACGTATGAATAAGCAGCGCCGACGCGGAAAAAATCAGCGCGGTGACTACATTATTTCTTATCATGTTGTTGACGAGCATTCCGCACGCAAGGCCGAACGCGGTCAGCAAAATGGCGTTTATGCCCTGAGTGCCGCCCGTTACATCGAGCACGACGCCCGCGAGCAGACCGAGGAGCATTCCCGCAGTTTCGCGCTCGAACATCGCTATGCAGACGACCATGACCGTCACTCCGAGCTGACGCGCGCCGAACGGCTCGGGCAGAAGTCTCGGGGTGTTCTGGATAACGGCGCAGATGATAAGCAAAAGAGCGAATATCACGCGTCGGATTATAAGTCTTTTCTTTTCGGCTGTGAGACCCATAGACAAGTCCCTTTCGGTAGATTTCTTACTTTGTGACGCTCGACCCCTGACCCTCGAACTCGGTTATTATAAAGACGTCGGTTATTGCGGCTATGTCCGCGCCGGGCTTTATCACCGCGGTTGCGGAGATGTCCGTCCCGGAGTCCTCGACCTTTGTCACCGTGCCTATAATGAGGTCGCGCGGATAGATTCCGCCGACGCCCGAGGTGCAGACGATTCCGCCGGGGGAGACTGCCGTTGAGCTTGAGAGTCCCGGCATGGTGCACAGCCCGTCCGCGGCGTAGCTCGCCGTCGTTGTGACGAAGCCGAGGTCGCGCGTGCGTATCTCATACGCGCTGGGGTTGACTTCGGGGTTGAGTATAGTCTTTATCGTGCACTGCGTGAGCGTCACGGAGGTAACTACGCCGACTAAATACTTGCCGTAGATAACGGGGTCGTTTACCTCGATGCCGTCGGTGCTGCCGCGGTTTAACACAAAGGCGGAGAGCGGGTTTGCCGAGTCTCTGCCGATTACCGCCGCCTCGCAGAACTTGTAGTCCTTGTGCTCCTCCTTGAGCTCAAGGAACTCCTTGTAGAGCGCATTCTGGCTCTTGAGCTGCTCGTAGTCGACAAGCCGGCTCTGCAGATCCTCTATCTCTTTGTTGAGCTCGTCAACCTGCTTTGAGAGCGTGGCGGAGGACTTGAAGTTAATCGAAAACGCGGAAAACTTCTCTGCGAGATATGAGGACGCGCGCTGGAGCGGGGAAAACACCGTGCTTATCACGGAGTTGGCGGGCGAGGAGCCCGAATGCATGGCGGCGGCCGCTATAACTCCGATTATCAGCACGACGAGCACGCCGACGAATATTTTAAATGCTTTTGATTTATAAAACTTCAATTTCGTCTCTCCTTTGCATGGAAGAAGGGTGGGGGATATTGATTTTTGCGTTTAAACGCGGCATAAAAGCACCTCTGTACAACGCAAAAAATCCCGCGGACTTGCAAAAAATATGCAGAAAAGCAGAAAAACGCTGCGCCGCATAGTTTTTGTAAGCCTGCGAGAACGCGGGCCGTCTGCGGAGAGCAGAGCGACCCGCGAAAGGCTTTTATTTATTGAGCGGATGCTCAAGGCAGATGCCTGTTCCGTCAACAACGCAGTCGAGCGGGCTCTCCGCGACAAGCACGGGGATGCGGGTCTCGGCGGCGATGAGCTTGTCAAGCCCTCTGAGCAGAGCGCCGCCGCCGGTGAGCATGATGCCGTGGTCGATAATATCGGCGGCGAGCTCGGGGGGAGTCTTTTCAAGGGTTGCCTTGATGACGTCGAGAATCTGATTGACGGAGTCGGAGAGAGCCTCTCTTATCTCCTCCGCGGAAATCTCGATATTCTTCGGCAGGCCGTCCATGAGGTTGCGGCCCTTGATGTTCATCGCGCCCTCGCCCTCATAGGGATAGGCGGAGCCGATTTTTATCTTGATGTCCTCGGCGGTTCTCTCGCCGATAAGCAGGTTATATTTCTTCTTGATATAGCTGATTATGGACTCATCGAAGTTATCGCCCGCGACTCTTGCGGAGTTCGAGGTAACGACGTCGCCCAGGGAGATAACGGCAACCTCGCTCGTGCCGCCGCCGATATCGACTACCATGCTTCCGGTGGGCTCGGAGACGGGGAGACCCGCGCCGATGGCCGCCGCCATGGGCTCCTCTATGAGGCTGACATATTTCGCGCCCGCGCTTCTCGCAGCGTCGTTGACGGCGTTTCTCTCAACGCCCGTAACGCCCGAGGGGATGCAGATCATAACGCGGACCTTTGCAAGCGGAGCGCTCTTTGCGACCTTCTTTATGAAAGCCTTGAGCATATCCGCCGTGATGTCGAAGTCGGCGATAACGCCGTCCTTGAGGGGACGGACTGCGGTTATGGAGCCGGGAGTTCTGCCGATCATCTCTTTAGCCTCCGTGCCTACGGCGACAACTCTGGGCGGGTTGTACTTCTGGTCGACCGCAACAACGGAGGGCTCTCTGATGACGATGCCCTTGCCCTTTACGAAAACAAGAGTGTTGGCGGTACCCAAATCGATACCGATATCAAGTGAAAATAACATACTGTTCTCCTTTCAACAGTCAGAATACTTTAATTATTGCCTTTATCTAAACGAAATAGAGTTGACAATTGATTCAAACTCTCCGGTGCTTGCACCGACCTTGGAGGTTTTGTAGGTGCAGGCGTAAGTTACGCCGTTTCTCTCAAAGACGGCGGAGGCGATAAACGCCTCGTTGCCGTTTCCGGAAATCTTTATCTCGGTAACTTTTGCTTCCTGGTCGCAGAGAGTCTTGACCTCATCCTTGACCTCGGGATTGAAGCCCTGCTCCTTGAGAGCGATTATGACATCGCTGATGTCGGAGAGCTTGTCATCGACGCTCTTTTCCGTGTCGTAGATTATATCAATAGTCTCTTTGTCTTTAGTGAGGGTTATCGAAGAGCCGACAACCGTCATTTCGTAGCCGGAGGGTTTTGTGAAAGTAAAATATTTGCAATAGGCCTTGTCGCCCGAAACGAGAAGGTTCTTGAGCGAGACGGCGTTTGTGACCTGTTCGCCCTTTTCGTCCTTCTTCGCTTTGCCCTTTTCGTCGGTTTCGACTATGACTATGTTGCCCGCTTCGTCATAAATGGGGCCGCCGTTTTCGTCGGTCACGAGCACGCGGTCATTGCCGCTGCTGTCTTTTACCTTGAGTCCCTTAGCCTTCGAGCAGCCGGTGAAGAGGCAGACTGCCGCGAGCATACAGATAAGCAGAGCCGTGATAATTTTCTTCATTTTTTAAGACCTTCCTTTCGTCTCAGTCGACCGGAATCGTTACACACATTTCAGTATAACACAGGGTGCTGCACTTTTTCAAGTGCGGAATCGAAAGATATGATTGACACAAAAAGTCGGGTTGAACCGTCCGTCAGCCGTTGAGCGCCGCAAAATTATCCTTGTTGTTCTTGTAGAGGTTCTTAAAGACGGCAAAGTTCTTGTCGTATGCGGGCTTGTTGGCGGGGTTCGGGATAAAGGTTTTCTTCGCGGGAATGAGCTTCTTCGCTTCCTCTATGCTGCCTATTCTGCCGAGACCCACCGCGGAGATGACCGCCGCGCCGACCGAGCCGACGTTCTGCGGGCTCGCCACGACCTCTATCGTTCTGCCCGTGCAGTCCGCGAGAATCTGGCTGGTGACGTCCGAGAGAGCGCCGCCGCCGACAAAGCGGATGGTGTCGGAGGTCTTTACCTTCTTGTCCTGAGTCTCGAGGAACCAGCGCAGGTGCATACAGGTACCCTCGACAACGGAGCGGAGAAGCTCAGTCTTGCTTGTCTCGAGGCTGAGGTTGAAGAACATTCCGCGCGCGTTCGGATCTTCGAACGGGCAGCGGTTGCCGTGCAGCCACGGGGTGAAGATAACTCCGCCGCTGCCTGCGGGGATTTTGTTTATGACATGGGACATATAGTCGTAGAGGCTCGTGTATATGGACTCCTTCGAGGAGGCGACGTCGGTCTTTTCCAGGAAGATGTCAATTTCGTCGAGCACGAGGTGATCCTTGACCCACTCGAGGCATTTGCCCGCAGTCTCGAGCTCGGCGAAGTAGTTGAGTCTGCCGTTCTGCGCGCCGACTATGGCGGCTATCATGGCGTTTGTGTCGACGATGTTCTTGTCAACGATTGTGTTGACCCAGCCGGAGGTGCCGCAATATATATGCGTGTCGCCCAGGCCGACCGCGCCCGCGCCTACGCCTATGAGGGAGGCGTCGCCGCCGCCGCCGAATACGGGAGTGCCCTCGCAAAGTCCGAGCTCGCCCGCCGCTCTTTCGGTCAGGCCGCCGACGAGGGCGGTGGAGTCGATTATGTCGGCCATGTGCTCGGGCTTGACGTTGAACATCTTGAGCATCTCGGAGCTCCAGCCCTCTCTGCCCTTGCGGACATCGTAGAGCAGAGTGCCGAAGGCCGAGTCGCGGGTCATGATAAACTTGCCGGTCATGCGGCAAATGACGTATTCCTTGACGTCGAGCCACTTATAAGTACGGGCGAAGTTCTCGGGCTCGTTCTCCTCGACCCATTTATATTTGTAGACGGGGTCCTTGACGCTCGCGGACACCGCGCCGGTTATCTGAAGAGATTTGAGCAGCTTGGGAATATTGGCGCCCGCTATCTGCGGACCGTAGGCCATGAGCTCCTTTATCTGCTTTTTGGCGCGCTGATCCATGTAGCTCATCGCCATGCGGACGGGAACGCCGTCTTTGTCGACGAGCACAAGCCCCTGCATCTGGGAGCAGAAGGAAATGCCGGCTATCTCCGAGGTGCTGACGCTCGTTGAGTTCATGAGCCTCTTTGTGGTGTTGCACATCGCGCTCCACCACTCATCGGGATCCTGCTCCGCGCCTCCGTCCGGATAGACGGTCAGGGAATAGCCCTCCATCTCCGCAGCTACCAGCGTAATCTCGTCCTCAACCTCGAAAAGGCAGGTTTTGACGCCAGTTGTGCCTATGTCGTATGATAAAACGTATGTTCTGTCTCGCATTATAATAATCTCCCTTCGCGGCTTTTGCAAACAAATGCAAACAAAGCCCCAATCTGTCTATCCACTTAATTATATAGCAAAAATTTAGCGATTACAATGTAATAGCTAAAAAAAATTTAAAAAACAGAGGCGGAAAACGGGCGCAATTTTTTATCCCGCGCGGGAGACGGCCGACGAAAAAGAAAAATAAAAATTTTTTAAAATAACGGTTGATTTTTGCGGCGCGTTGTGCTAATATACTATGGCAATCAGATGCGCTGCTAGCTCAGTTGGATAGAGTGTTTGGCTACGAACCAAAAGGTCAGGGGTTCGAATCCCTTGCAGCGCGCCAAGAACGGAAGCAATACCGCAGGTGTTGCTTCCGTTCTTTTTTTCTTTTCAAGGGATTCGAACCCTGAGAGGGTGAGCGGCGTTGAGAAAACAGTCCGGCGGACTGTTTTTAGCCGCGAAGTGTGAGGCGGGTACTGCTGCGCAGCAGCGGTCGCCGAGCACGCAAGGCGGCGCAGCCGACTGTATCCCTTGCAGCGCGCCAAGAACGGAAGCGATACTGCAGGTGTTGCTTCCGTTCTTTTTATTTTCAAGGGATTCGAACCCTGAGCACGCAAGGCCTTGACACGGTTTTTAAGGATAACACAAAAAATTCCGCCCGGTCTCCCGGACGGAACTTTTTATTTTCATCTTACTTATACAGCGGGCCGTAGGCGGCGCAGGCTCTGTAGTCCGCGCTCTCGAGATCCTTCGTGCCGAATGCGGACCAGGCGTGCGGGCGGTAGATGTCCTCGTCGGCGACGTTGTGCATCGCAACGGGGATTCTGAGCATACTCGCCAACGTGATAAGATCCTTGCCGATGTGGCCGTAGCTGATGGCGCCGTGGTTCGCGCCCCAGTTTGCCATGACGGAGTAGACATCCTTGAACGCGCCCTTGCCGGTGAGTCTCGGAGCGAACCATGTGGTCGGCCAGGTCGGGTCGGTGCGCATGTCGAGCTTGTTGTGTATCTCATCGGGCAGGGTGGCGGTGTAGCCCTCGGCTATCTGAAGCACCGGGCCGAGACCCTTGATGATGTTGACTCTTATCATCGTCATGGGCATGACGGCCTGAGTCTTGAAGTGCGAGGAATATCCGCCGCCTCTGAAATATCCGAGGTCTGCGGGGCACCAGTCGGTAGCCTTGAGCATAGCGCTGATGTCCTCGTCGGTGACGTTCCACCACTCCTTCATGACGGCATTGCCGTCCTTGTCCTTGCAGACGCCCGTGGCGTCGAGCGCGGCGGCGCCGGAGTTGATGAGATGGATGAAGCCGTCCTTGGCAACGCCCTCGGGGCGCATACCGCAGACTCTTTCAACCGCGTCGGGGCTCCAATATGTGCGCACGTCGGCGAACAGGCTCGCTCTGCCGGTGACGAGCTTTCCGAGGAGCATGGACAGACCGTTGAGGCCGTCGTTCTCGGTGGCGAAGGTGAGCGGCTCTTTCTTGCCGTTCCAGTCAAAGGTAGTGTTGAGAATAGCCTCGGTGAAGTCGCCGTTGGGCATGAAGTCCGTCCACTGGCGCTGACCCTGGAAGCCGCCGAGTATGGCGTTGCGGCCGAGAGCCTCCTCGTGCCAGCCGTCCTTCGGACCGGAGTGCTCCGCCTCCGCGCCTGCGGGGCGGACGGAGTTGAGCTTATCGTTGCCGAGCATGATGTCGCGGCAGATGAGGGTCATCTTGACGACGAACTCCCACTCCTTCTCCTTCTGCTCGGGTGTATGCCTGATATTTTCGGGGTTCTTGTCGAAGCCCTCGGGGCAGTTCTCTTTTACCCACTTGAGAGCGCGCTCGTACTCCTCGTGGTCGTAGATTCCCAGCTCGACGCGGCGGGTGACTTCAACCATGTCGACCCACTCGGCGCGTATGCCGAGATACTCCTGCCAGAAATCGGCGTCGCAATATGAGCCTGCAATGCCCATTGCGACGGCGCCTATGCCGACGTAGGACTTGCCTCTGAGCTGACCGACAGCTGCGGCGCAGCGTGCGAAACGGAGTATCTTCTCCGCGACGTCGTCGGGGATGGAGTTGTCGGTGACATCCTGAACATCCTTGCCGTAGATGGAGAACGCGGGCAGACCTCTCTGCGCGTGAGCCGCCAGAACCGCCGCGAGATAGACCGCGCCGGGGCGCTCGGTGCCGTTGAAGCCCCAGACTGCCTTGACTGTCAGGGGATCGAGGTCCATAGTCTCGCTGCCGTAGCACCAGCAGGGTGTGACGGAGAGCGTGGCGCAGACGTTCTGCGTCGAGAAGAAGTCGGCGCACTTCGCGGCCTCCGCGGCTCCTCCTATCGTGCAGGGCGAGATGATGCACTCAAAAGGAGTGCCGTCCGAGTTGAACACGTTTTCCTCGATGAGCTTTTTGGCGGCGAGCGCCATGCTCATCGTCTTTTCCTCGAGACTCTCTCTGACTCCGCCCCAGCGGCCGTCAATGATGGGTCTGATTCCGAGCTTTGCTTTTGCCATTCTTATCATCCTTTCGGTTAATTTGCTATTTTCAAAAAGCTCCCGTATGCGCGCGCCCACTCGTCGGCGTCGCACGGAGCATATTCGCGTAATGCCTCGCTGCGCGAGATTATCTCGCGAGCCTTTTTGATATCCGGAATGTCGCCCGAGCTCAGGAGCTGAACGGCGATGTTTCCGAGCACCGTAGCCTCTATCGGTCCCGCCTTAACGGGGACATCGCAGGCGTTTGCGGTCATTTGGCAGAGCAGGGTGTCCTTCGTGCCGCCGCCGATAACGTGGATGTCCTTGTAGTCTCTGCCGGTGCATTCTTTTATCATCGAGAACGTGCTGCGGTATTTCATCGCAAGGCTCTCGTAGATGCAGCGCATGACCTCGCCCACCGTCTGCGGGACATACTGACCCGTTCTGCGGCAGAATTCGCGCACGCGGCCGGGAATATCTCCGGGCGGGGTGAACTCGGGGGAGTCGGGGTCGATAAAGCACTTGAACGGCTCGGCGGCGAGCGCCATGCGCTCAAGGTCGGCGTAGCTGTAATCCTCGCCCTCGCGCTTCCACTGTCTGCGGCTCTCCTGAATGAGCCAGAGACCGATTATATTCTTGAGCAGCCCCGTCATGCCGCCGTAGCCGCCCTCGTTGGTGATGTTTATCGAGAGAGAGGTCTCGTTTACTATGGGAGCGGGTATCTCCGTGCCGAAGAGCGACCAAGTGCCGCTGCTCAAAAACGCGAAGCTGTCAAGCTCCGACGGAACGGCGGTTATCGCCGACTGCGTGTCGTGTCCGCAGACGCTGACGACCTTCACGGGGTCGAGTCCCAGTTCGTCGCAGATCTCCTTGCTCAGCACGCCGTTTTCCGTGCCCGTCGGAACAATTGGCGTGAGTATTCCCGTGGGTATGCCGAGGCGGTCCAAAATATCGTAAGCCCAATCTTTTGTCTTTATATCGACCATCTGCGAGGTCGTGGCAATGGAATATTCGGTCTGCTTTTTGCCCGTGAGCATATAGGCGAAAAGGTCGGGCATGAACAGCAGCTTATCCGCCCTGGCGAGAATGTGCGGACGGTATTTTTTGAGCGAGCAGAGCTGAAAGAGTGTGTTGAGCTCCATGAACTGAATGCCCGTGCGGGAATAGAGCTCCTCGCGGGGAACGGTCTTGAAAACCTCGTCTATCATGCCCTTCGTGCGCGCGTCGCGGTAATGCACGGGATTTTCGAGCAGGCAGCCGAACTCATCCAAAAGCCCGAAGTCAACGCCCCAGGTGTCTATGCCTATGCTGTCGAAGCCGCCGGCGAGCTTCGCCTTTGTCAGTCCCTGCTTTATCTCGAAGAACAGGCGCAGAACATCCCAGTAGAGCGTGCCGTTCATGCTCACGGGGTCGTTCGAGAAGCGGTGAACCTCCTCAAGGCGGATGTTCTCCCCGTCAAAATGTCCGATTATCGCGCGCCCGCTCGACGCGCCGAAGTCGAACGCCAAAACTCGCTTTGCCATTTTTGATTTTCCTCCGTCTTATTTCACAACGCCCTTTTTCAGTATGATATTTGCGTATATCGCGGTCTCGCCCGTCGCTATGACGGCGTAGGCCTTTTTCGCTCTGTCGTAGAAGGCGAAGCGCTCCATAAGCTCGATATTTTTCTCGCCCTCGTTTGATTTGACTGTTTCCTCGTACTTTTCCCAAATAGCCGGGCGGTCGCCGTCGCCGTTGTTGTCCATGAGCGCAACGGGTGCGTCAACATAGGTGTCGAGCGGCATGAGCCTGAGAACCGCGTCGAGCACCTCAGGCACTCCGTGGCCGTCGAGACGGACAAGGCGCTGAGCCATGCTCGCCGCCGGGAAGTTGCCGTCGCCGATAACTATCTCGTCGCCGTGACCCATCTCCATGAGTATCTTGAGAAGCTCGGGGGAGATAACGGGTGAAATATTTTTAAGCATTTTATATCAGTCCTTTCGGAAAAATCAGTCGATTGAATACATGCTGTAGAGCTCGCTGTATACGCCGCCCTTTGCCATAAGCTCGCGGTGGCTGCCCTGCTCGGCTATGCCGTCCTCCGTGAGCACGACTATCTCCGAGGCGTTTCTTATGGTAGTCAGACGATGTGCTATGGTTATGACCGTGCGCCCCTTTGCGAGCGCTTCGAGCGACTGCTGAACAAGGCGCTCGCTCTCGTTGTCGAGCGCGCTCGTCGCCTCGTCGAGAATGACTATCGGCGGGTTCTTCAAAAACAGGCGCGCTATCGAAATGCGCTGCTTCTGACCGCCGGAGAGCTTGACTCCGCGCTCGCCGACATAGGTGTCATACCCCTCGGGCAGCTCCTCTATAAATTCATGCGCCCCGGCTCTCTTCGCCGCCGCCGTGATATCTTCGTTTTCGGCTCCCGGGCAGCCGTAGGCTATATTTTCCCTGACCGTGCCGGAGAACATATAGACATCCTGCTGAACCGTGCCTATATTCGAGCGCAGAGAAGAGAGGGTTATGCCGCGGATATCCGTGCCGTCGAGCAAGATGCAGCCCGAATCCACATCGTAGAAGCGGGGGATAAGATTGCACAGCGTAGTTTTGCCGCTGCCGGAGGGTCCTACCAGAGCGACATTCTCGCCAGGAGCTATGTGCAGGGAGAAGTCGGAGAGGATTTTCTTATCCGTGCCCTTATATGAAAATGTGACGTTTCTGAATTCTATATCGCCCCTGACGTTCTCTATGGGCTTTGCGTCCGGGCTGTCCTTTATGTCGCTGACCTCGTCCATTATCTCGGTGAAGCGCTCTATGCCGGTCATGCCGCGGTTAAACTGCTCGCTGAACTCGACTATCGTGCGTATCGCCGAGAGCAGGGTGCTGACCATGAGCAGGCTCGCCGAGAAGTCGCCTACGGTAGTCTTGCCCTTCATCATGAACGCTGCGCCTATGCCGACTATCGCTATATACATAAGCCCGTCGCAGAGCCGGACGGTGCAATGAAAGATCGCCATGTATCTGTAGCCGTTCTGCTTGGACTTGAAGAAGCGGCGCGAGCCCTCGTTGAATTTTTCGCGCTCGATATCCTCGTTTGCAAAGCTCTTGACAACTCTTATGCCGAGCAGAGAATCCTCGGTGCGCGCGTTTATCTCGCCTATCTCGCGCCTCTGCTGCTTGAATGCGGCGCGCATCTTGCGGCGGCTGCGCGAGGTCAGGAGCATCATAAGCGGCAAGAGCGAAAAGACTATGACCGCAAGCCATATGTTCATCGACGCGAACATAATGAAGCCCGCGATTATCTTTATTACGGTCATCAGTACATTCTCGGGGCCGTGGTGAGAGAGCTCCGTGATATCAAACAGGTCGTTTGTTATGCGCGACATGAGCTGGCCTATCTTCGTGTCGTCGTAGAAAGAGTAGGACATATCCTGAAGATGCGAGAACAGGTCGTTTCGCATATCCGTCTCTATCCTTGCGCCCATGATATGCCCGCCCGACGCCGTATAGTAGTTGGCGGCGGTGTCGATAATGCGCAGCAGGATATAGAAGCCGACGATTTTTATAATCAGCTCCGCCGTCAGGTCGTGAATGTCGTGCGCCGCGCGGTCGGTTATCTGCCGAACTATCAGCGGGAGAGCTATCTCGCATACGGTAGTCAGCGCGGAGCAGAACATATCAAGGGCAAAGAGACCCGAATATTTTTTATAGTAGGGCAGGAGCTTTTTGAGCATCCTGCGGTTGCGGCTGGAATACTCCCCGGACAAACGAACACCCCTCATCAATACTCTTATATATCAAAATTATACAACAATTATTTCTCTTTGAAAAGAGCAGAACGTGATTTTTTATTTTGCGGTTTTTTTCTTGCAAAAAGTCCGTATTTTAGGTATACTGAGATATACCTAATTAAGATTAAGTCTCAAAGAAAGGCAGGACTTTCCATGCGTATTCTCATATGCGACGATGAGCCCTCAATGGTCAGACAGCTATCGGAAATAATCGAAGGCGCATATCCGGATATAGAGCTTGTCGGCGTACACAGCTCCGCCGAGCTGTCCGAAAGGCTTGCGCAGGAGAACTCCGACAAAAGCTTTGACCTCGCCTTTGTCGATATCGCCGTCAAGGATGAGAGCGGCGTGGATATCGCCGGCTTCATAGGCGCGGCATGCCCGGAAATCAAAATAGTGTTTGTCTCGGGAAATCAGGATCTCGTCTCCAAGGCGTTTGTCAAGGTCGACGACTGCGGCTATATCTATAAGCCCGTAGACCCGACGCTTCTGCTCGGATATATCGAGCGCGAGCGCAGCGGCGGCCGCAAATCGAATAAAAAATATTTGGAATATTCCCGCCACGGCGTGTCCGGTAAAGTAGACAGCGACAGAATACTTTACGTCTCGAGCGAGCGGAATTCCGTTGAGATACATATGGTGGACGGGGACAAGATCACAACCTACGGCAAGCTGGACGATGCGGAAGAGCAGCTTAAATCGAATTTTGTCCGCTGCCATAAGAGCTATCTTGTGAATTTAAGATATATTGCCAAATATACGGCGACTTATTTTGTCTTGATGAACGGAGAAACCGTTCCGATAAGCCGCTCGAAGAAAACCGAGTCGGCGGACAAGTATGTGCTTTTCAAGGGAGCTTCGGTAAAATGACCTTTTTTGATGTCTTTTGGTATGTTTTTAACTTTTTCTCGATAGCGCTCGTGGTGCTGTTCCTCTGCATGAACCTCACGCCGCGCTTTAATCGCTATGCGGTGTTTTTTCTGACACTCATTCCCTTTGCCGCAATAGCGCTCTCCCAGCGATATTTTTATGATGTGCCGTCGGTATTTTTTAAAATACCGGCGTTTGCATATTATTTTTTCTCGGCTGTGGTCTATTTCAAGGATAAGCTCAGAACGAGGCTTTTTGTCTCCGTAGTGCTTATGTCGTTTACATATCTCGTGTCGGCGCTTCTCATCAGCGGCGGCATCGCCTGCGGACTGAACCCCTATGACGACATTATGACATATCTTGTCTCTCTGCCCAATACCGTGCTTTTGATACTGCTTTTTGCCGGCTTTACCTATATGAGAATGAAGCGGCAAAAAAATATGCTCCTGCCAAGCGGGCAGATGGCGACGTTTATCTTCTTCCCTCTGAGTCAAGTAGTGGTTATGGCGGCGGCGATGATGATAATCTCTTACTACGGCTGGTTCAGGGACAAGAACACCGGCCTGCCGTTTCTTGAGGACCCGACCCGCGCGCCGATGATAATGCTCTGCATCGCGGCGGTGCTCTGCATAATCTCCGACGCCGTTTTGTTCTATATCATGTCGCGCTCGGCGCAGAACGAGAAGCTGCGCGAGGAGCTGAGAATAAAGGACTACCAGAACGCTCTCAATCTCGAATATTACAGAAACCTCGAAAACAGCAGTGGCGAGGTGCGAAAAATACGCCATGACCTCGCCAACATAATCGAGACGGCGTACGAGGTCGTACACAGCGGAACCGAGGTTGACCGCGAATCGGCGGAGCGAATGCTCGACCAGCTCAAAACTCAGGTCGAGGATATAAAAATAGAGAAGTTCTGCCTCAACACTCTCGTCAATGCCATAGCCTCGAACAAGGCCAAGGAGTGCCGCGAAAACGGCATTGCATACGACTTCAATCTCGATGTGCCGAAATCCGTAGGCATGGAGGAGGTCGACGTTTGCAAGGCATATGTCAATATTTTCGACAACGCGATAAACGCGGCGGAGGCGCTCGAAGACAACAGATATATAAAGATAAAGAGCTTTGTTGACGAAAACGACGGAATGCTCTATATAAGCAGCGAAAACGCAGTCGCTCCCGACTATGAGGAGAAGAAAAAGAAGCGCACGGGCGAGCACGGCTACGGGCTGAAGATTCTCGAGGAGACCGCCGAAAAGTACGGCGGGCACGTGGCCGCAAAGCAGAGCGGCGGTATTTTCACCTGCGTTTTCGCGGCGAGGGCATAAAGCCTGCGAAGAGGGAGTAAGAGGGGAAAAGATGTTTGATACTGTAATATGGTGCGTGTTCAACGGAGCGGCGGCAGTGCTCCAGATAGTGACGCTGTGCGCCTCGCTCAAGCCGAGGTTCAACAAATATGCCGTGTTCTTCGGCGCGTGCATACCGTTTGTGGCGCTCGCCCTTTCGCAGAGGTTCGTTCAGGTCATCGCGCCGTCGGTGACGGCTGTTGCCGGCATAGTCTGGTTTTTCATTGCGGCTCTGCTGTTTTTCAAAGACAAGCTGCGCACAAAAATATTCGTCTCAATTATGATCTTCGCCATAGCGTCGATAGTCGGCGCGGTGACGGTAAATATAGCCGTTGCGGTCGGTATCGGCACCGACCCGCAGAACGCGGCGATAGTTGACACGCCGTATATATTCTGCCTCGCCGCGGCTTTTGCGGCGTTTGTGTATATCAGGCACAAGAGGCAGTCGGCTCTTAAAATACCTGGCGGTCAGATGGTGGCTTTTATCTGCTTTCCGCTGAGTCAGATAATCGTGCTCTATGCCGCCATGGTGGTTATCTCGCGCGACGGCTGGTTCACCGGCGACAGACCGCTGACCATATTCAGCGACCCGACCCGCGGGCCGATGATCCTGCTCTCGATAGCGGCGTGCCTGTGCCTTTTGTCCGATGCGGTGCTGATATATGTCATGCTCCGTTCGTCCCAGAACGAGCGGCTGCGCGAGGAGCTGAAGGCGAAGGACTATCAGAACTCGCTGAACCTTGAATATTACAGGAATGTTGAACAGAACAGCCACGAGGCGCGCAAGCTTCGCCACGACCTCGCGAATATAATCGAGACCGCCTGCGAGATAGTTGAGAGCGGGAGCGAGGCGGATCGCGCGGCGGCGAAGAAGATGCTCTATCAGCTGCGCGACGAGGTGGCGGAGATAAAGATAGAGAAATTCTGCCAAAACGCGCTCGTCAATGCCATCTCTTCGAACAAGGCGAACGAATGCAGAAAAAACAGCATAGCCTATGACTTTGATCTCAATGTGCCGGAGAAGCTGAACATCGAAGAGATAGATATCTGCAAAGCGTATGTCAATATATTCGACAACGCTATAAATGCGGCGGAGGCGCTCGAGGACAACAGATATATAAAGATAAAGAGCTTTGTCGACGAAAACGACGGAATGCTCTATATAAGCAGCGAAAACGCAGTCGCTCCCGACTATGAGGAGAAGAAAAAGAAGCGCACGGGCGAGCACGGCTACGGGCTGAAGATTCTCGAGGAGACCGCCGAAAAGTACGGCGGGCACGTGGCCGCAAAGCAGAGCGGCGGTATTTTCACCTGTGCCTTTGCGGCAAAAGCGTAGCCACATGGGTCACGGTTATATAAACGCGACCGGAGTATTTCCCCAAGCGGAGGATGTTATAGACGAGACGGGGAAGCTTATATATGATATCTTAAAAAATACTCCCGCACGTCGGTGCGGGAGCGAAGCGTAAAATATACAAGTAAAATATACAAACAAAGGGGGCGGCAGCATGGAACGCTATTCTGTTGTGTTCAGCAGCTCAACGGGCAACACCAAGCTTCTTGCCGATGCAATAGACGAGGCTCTGCCGAAAGAAAACCGCGATTATTTCGGCGAGATAATCCCGGAGGTGCCCGAATCTGAAATGCTCTATGTCGGATTTTGGACGGACAGGGGAAACGCGGATAAAACCGCGCTCGAGTTTTTGCAAAGGCTTAAAAACAAAAAGGTTTTCCTCTTCGGGACGGCGGGCTTCGGCGGCAGCGAGGACTATTTCAAAAAAATACTCGCCAACGCAGAGAGCGCCCTTGACGGGAGCAACACCGTTGCGGGAGAGTTTATGTGCCAGGGAAAGATGCCGCAGGCGGTGAGAGAGCGATATATGAGCATGAAGGCTCAGCCGAATCCCCCGGCAAACCTCGATATGCTTATCGAAAATTTTGACCGCGCCCTGTCGCATCCCGATGCAGAGGATCTGGAAAGACTGAAGAAAACGGTTTTAAAATGACGCTCTAAAAGCAGAAAGGACGACTCTATGAATAAGATTTACGAGCTTTCGTGGCTGTGGAAATCGTTGGGAATTGCCCTTGCGGCGGCTGCCGTCGCCGTGGCGCTTGCCGCGCTGATATGCAGGGTTGCAAAGAAAAAGCTCGGCAAAAAAGCAGCCGTTATTATCGGCATAGCGGCATTTGCAATAGCCGTTATAATTGTCATACTGCTTTCAAACGATCCCATGCCGATTTAAAAAATCGGGTTATACTTCCTGCGTGTTCTCGTCGTTTTCGGCCGCCTCTTTTTCGTCCGACGGGGCGAGACCGTTCGCCTTTGGCAGACTCCATCTGAAATGGGCGGCGAGCATACGTATGACAAATATTATCGCGGCGCCCGAAATAACCGCGGCGGTGCTGTTGAAGCGCCAGATTATAATGCAGGCGACGGCGCCGGCGATAGAGGCGCAGGCATAGATATGCCTTACGAATATGTACGGCTTCTCCCCCGCGAGCACATCGCGCAGGACTCCGCCGCCGACACCGGTTATGACTCCGACAAATAATATAAGAAAGATGCTGTTTTCGCTCGAGGCTCTGTAGGCTGTCTGTATGCCGACTACCGTAAACACGCCGAGCCCCAACGAGTCGAGAACGAGCAGAACGAAGTCGCGGATATGCTGATTTCTCGTGATAAGGCGGTGCACGGCGGGCAGAAATGTTATTATCGCGGTGACCGTTGCGACTATCGCGTAGACGGGTCTGCCGAAGGTGCCGGGCGGCGTTATGCCGAGGACGAGGTCGCGTATGACCCCGCCGCCGATGGCCGTTATGACGCCCAGTATCATAACGCCGAAAATATCCATGTTCTTTTTCAGCCCCGTCATAGCGCCCGAGACGGAGAATGCGACGGTGCCGATGATTTCGAAAACGAAAATAAGAATATCCATAGACCCCTCCGAAACAAAAAAGAGTACACCATAAGAAACAATGGTGTACTCTGTCTTTTTACCTGAAAGATTCTCCGCTTCGCGGATTGCTTCGTCGGTGCAAATGCCTTTCCAGAGCTCCGTCCCGGCTCGGTTCTTTTACCTGAGAGTTTCGCCCCTTCGGTGGCCGGAAAACCGGCTCTCTCCCAAACCCGTCATTCGGATATGCGATTATTTTATAGCGCGGGGCGGCATTTGTCAAGGGAAAAAGGCTATTCCTCCATCTGCTTGCCGAGAAACGATGCGGCGACCTGAACGAGCTTTATCTCCGTCTGCGACGGCACCGTTGCGCCGTCCGCGGCGAGCAGAACCACCGCGCCCGACACATCTCCCGCGCCGATTATCGGAAACGCCGCCGCCGCGTCGCGCTCGACGCCCTCTATCGGGCGAAAGGGTTCGCCGTCCCGCGCGAAAATAAACGGGGTGCGGCTCTCCATAACGTTTTCGAGCGCCTGCGTTATCCTGCGCTCGACTGTCTCCTTTTTCGGCACTCCCGCGCAGGAGATGACCCTGTCGCGGTCGGTTATCACCACGGGCAGCCCCGTGCTCTTATGCAAAACCTCGGCATACTGCGCCGTTAAAGACGACAGCTCGCCCACCTGCGAATACTTTTTAAAAATAACCTCGCCGTCCGCATCCGTGTATATTTCGAGCGGGTCACCCTCGCGGATACGCATCGTGCGGCGGATCTCCTTTGGGATAACGACCCTGCCGAGGTCGTCGATTCGTCTGACTATGCCTGTTGCTTTCATTATATTAACTCCCTTGCTTTTCTGTGTAAGTCTATTGTTTGCCGCTTGAGGGAGATTATGCGGATAAATGAAAAGTTAAGCAAAATGAGAGAGACCGGAATCGACTGTTTACGACATTTTTTATTTACAATATAACTCGACCCCGCACCTGTAGATCTCGGTGCGGGGTCAAATTTCATATGTCGTCTTCGCCGGCATACTGCCGCTCGATTTCTTTCAGCAGCTCCTCTTGGCGGTCGCGCTCCTCTTCCAGCTCGTTTATCCGGAGGTAAAGTCCGCTTCTCTCTTCTTCGATTTCCTTTATGCGCCTTCGCGCCTGCTCTATTTGGGCGAAAACGCTCTCCTTGCCGGGCCCGGGCGGCTTGTCAAACAGCGGCTTGCCGCAGCGCTCATAGTCGAGCTGCCCGAGCAGATAGTCCGCCTTGAGCTTCTCAGGCATGGACTCCGTCTCCGACCTGAGGAAAGAATATATCCTGTGGTCGATGTGGTCGCAGCAGTCTTTCATGCGGAAAATAAGGTCGTCGATAAGCTTGAACTTGCTGCATTCCACGGGGTCGAGACGGGGGTTTTCAATATGCAGCTTATATACCTCGATGAATTTTTCGACATCGCCTTTTTCGGCGAGATACGGCAGATAGTTTCTTGTCGGCCAGCCCGGAAGCGAAAACGGCTGACGGTTTAATACCGCTTTTGTAAACTCCGGGTGAGTCTCCAAATAGTCGTAGACGAAGCTGCGATCCTCGCCGTGCTCGGTATAGGTAAAGGCGGACAAAAACTGATCGGTGGGCAGGCCGCAGCGATAGCCCTCGCAGGTCGCGCCCTCGAGCGACTTCGGAAAATTTTCAACAGCCCACGCCACTGCGTCGACAGCGAGCTTTTGGTTGCTCGAAAAGATGATGTTTATGCATTGGACGAGCGAGAACATCTCCTCTACGGAAAAGCTGTCGGCTATCTCCTTGAAATTGTCGCGTATCGCCCTGCCCACGCAGTAGACCCGGCGGTCGGGGTCGTAATACTGCTCCTCTGTCGTGTCTGCGTCGCGGCGGCTGAACTCGGATGCGCCTCGGATTCCGAAATCAAACGACAGCTCAAATTTGTATTCATCATCGTCATCATCGTCGTCATCAAAGGCAAATTCGTCTTTTTCCCAATCCTCCTTATCCCAATCATCATCGGCGTCAAAGGCAAATTCGTCCTTCTCCCAATCATCATCGCCGTTCTCGCCCGGAATGAACCCGTCGCCTATGCGATAGCGCGGAATAATCTCGCCGCTTTTAAGATTTATGGCAAAGCTGTCTCCTAACGGGACACCCCAAAGAATATCATCGAGCCAATTATCTTTTTTGCCGTCGTCCTTTTTGTACTTCATCAAAACACCTCCCGAGACGATCCGACTGTTTTACATACATATAATAACACGGCGCGGAGACAAGATAAAGGTAATTTATCGGACAGTGATTTTTGCGCCTAATGGCTGTTTTGCATAAATTTTTGCAATATATGCGGTCTTTTCTTGACGAACAGCGTTCCGATATGATATCATTCTTAGTGAGTTAATACGCTGAAAACTTATAGGAGGTGTTTTTGTGGTCCCTGAAAACTTCAAGGAAAACGGCTTTATGATAGGAATCGGTCTTTTCATCGTCGTCTTTGTCATAGCGCAGTCGCTGTTCTTCCTTATCAAGGCATGGAAACAAGGCAAAAAACTCGGAATATCAACGGAAAAGCTGAAGAATACGGTCATGTCGAGCGCGGTGTTTACCATCGCTCCCGCCATCTCTATTCTCGCTACTGTCATCGTGCTCGCAAACTCCTTAGGCATAGTCCTGCCGTGGATAAGGCTCTCGGTCATAGGCAACCTCGCCTATGAGAGCGTCGCCGCGGAGGCAGCGCTCGATACCTTCGGTCTGACTCTTTCGAGCCCCGTCACCGACCCCAAGATTTTTGCGACGATAGCCTTTGTCATGACTATCGGCTGCATCCTGCCGCTCATTCTCATCATCTTCGTTATGAAGAAGGTGCAGAAGACCATGGGCAAGGTCGCCGACAAGAACTCGAAGCTTGCCGACACTCTTTCCGCCGCCGCGTTCATCGGCATTATCGCCGCGTTCGTAGCGCGCTCCATTGCGGGCGCGGGCAAGGCGGGCAACAATCCGCTCTACGGCCACGAGTTCGGCGACGGCGCGGGCTTTATGTCCGTGTGCGTGCTCGCCGCGTCGATGATTTTCATGACCCTGCTCACTTTCCTTTGCAGAAAATTCAAGATAAAGTGGCTCGAAACCTTCGCTCTTCCGATAAGTATGTTCGCCGCGATGGGCATTGCTATTGTCATAGCAAAGGTCTGCCCCGAGGGACTTGCTTATCTTGAGTGGAGAGGCTGATAAGGAGGGAAACGCAAATGAGTAAAAAGAACGCAAAGCCCTACAGCGAAAAAGTTCACGTCTGGGGCAGAATTTCTTCGATAACCGCGATTGCCGCCCTCATGTTTGTGCCGATAGCGATAAGCGCACACTACAACGCGTGGCCCGAGGCTTCGAATCTCTTCAATGCAATGAAGGTCGTTATCCCGGTATACTGGCTCTCCGGCATAGCCGAGGTGATCACCTACGCGCCCATGCTCGGCGCGGGCGGAACATATTTGAGCTTCGTCACCGGCAACATAACAAACCTCAAGCTGCCCTGCGGACTCAACGCCATGGAGAACGCGGGCGTGCGCGCAAACTCCGAGGAGGGCGAGGTCATTTCGACTATCGCCATAGCGTCCTCGGCTATCACGACTACTATAATCCTCGCAGTCGGCGTGCTCGCCTTCCGTCCGGTGCTCCCGATGCTGACGACTAACCCCAACATCGCCCCCGCCTTCAAGCAGGTGCTGCCCGCGCTCTTCGGTGCGCTCGCCGCCACCTACTTCGCAAAGCACTGGAGAATTTCGATATTCCCGATAATGGTCGGCGTCATAACCCTCATCTTCGCCTCGACCATGGGCGTCGGAACGCTTATCTTCGTCACCATTATAGCATCGCTCCTCGGCGCGTTTGCAATGTACAAGTTCGGCTGGCTCGACAGCAAGGAAGAGCGAAAAGCCAAGAAAGCCGCAAAGGCAAAGAAATAAGTCCGACATTCGGCATTCGGCAGTCCCGCAAAAGCGGGGCTGCTTTTTTATTTTGTACAACACATCTGCGGAATTTGATTAATCTTAAAAATCAATAAACATGACTCATATCGTAACCTCGCGAAAAAAACATTTTCTGTTATGAGAGCTAAAGAAGTTTCCGTTGAATTGTTCCGATGAACAGTTCGCGGGAACACCCGCTCTATGAAAGTCCGTTTGGACAAGTCATAATAGAAAGGAGCAAAAATGAAAGAGGTCTTTACCGATATGGATTCAAAGGATATCAAAAGTGAATACCTGAACGGTGTGTACAGCGAAATTTCCGATCTTCTCGGCATCGAAGCCGCCGTGACTCTGCATTCCGAATTCCGCGGTCAGCAGATCAATTTTCCGGTAAACTTTTTTTCGAACGAATTCATATCAAGCCGTATTGCGGCCGAGTATGACGGAAGCAATATAAAACATCTCGCCACAAAGTACGGCTACAGCGAAAAATGGGTCAGAAAAATCGTCAATGACGGTAAAAAATGAAAGGATGTATAAACATGAAAAGAAGTTTACGCTTTGTATCTGTGATAGCGATTATATTGTCTGCCGTGCTTCTGCTTTCGGGCTGCAGTGAAGAACGCAAGCAGGCGGTTGCGAACTATGATAGGGAATGCACAAGGATAAATGCGGAACGCGACGACCTCGAAAAGGTGATAGCAGAAAGTCAGAAACTCATTGATTCACATGAGGAGCCGTATGATAAAACAACGGTAACAACTCTTGAAACCGCAGTTGCCGACTCAAGGGCGGCGATTGTTGAAATACCCAAAAAAAGAGGCAATGCGAAAGAAATCAATGAGCTTGTAAATGAAAAGCTGAAGAAAATCAGCTATGTTGAAACAAAAGAAATGCTGGACACGGCAAAGACAAATCTTGAAAACAGCATCAGGATAATGAAACAACTTACAAATCCGTCGGAGGCATTTATTATTGAAAGAATCAGGGACATTGATACTATAACCGGATATGCGGGTGTAACTGAGGATAATGACCCCAACGGCAACCTGAACAAGCCGGGCGGATATACATCAACAGTCTATTTTGCGTCAAGTCAGATCAAAGCAGAAGACAGAGGATGGCTTGACGGTACGATTATTGATAACGGAACCGACGGCGGGGGTTCGATAGAAGTATATGTTACCAGAGAAGATGCAGAAAAAAGATGCGAATATCTGGCTCAGTTTGACGGCTCGCGTCTGGCCTCCGGTTCGCATCGGGTAGTCGGAACTGTTTTGGTAAGAACCTCGGATTGTTTAACTGCAAGCCAGCAAAAGAAGCTTGAGGCAGAGATCGTAGCGAATTTAACAGAACTGAGAGACTAAAAGCGGAGCCGCGTCTGTCCGATAAAACGGACAGACGCGCGTACTTTGTCGATTTGTCTTGATTATATGATTTTGATTTGATATAATCAAAATGCGCGATACAGAAATATCTTGTGAAAGAGGAATCGTTATGGTTGAAGAAAGAACAGAAAATCAGGAACTGATGGCAGCACTCGACAACATTCAGGGCGAGCTCAAGGGCATCAAGAAGAAGGGCGCAAAGCAGGTTTTCCAGATTATTGTTGCGGTTATCCTGACTCTTGCGATAGGTCTCGGAGCGGGCGTAGTCTGCGGACGGCACTGGGATGACATAATGTTCAAGCTGTTCCCGAATTCCTACTCCGCATCTACAACGAAAATCCTCGAAGAGACGCTGAAAGAGCAGGCGAAGCTGAACACAGGCATCTATAAGCAGGTTGCAACATATGATTCCGGAAAAATGTATGCCAACAAGCTTTCCGAAAAGCTGAAAATGAACGGCAAGTCCATGTCGTTTACTTTTACGGGATATGTTGAGGCCGGAATAGAGAACCTTGCAGACGCAAATATCAATGTCAATTCGAAGACCAATGTCATAACTATAGACAACATAAAGATAAGCATAACAAATGTCTATATCGACCCGTCATCAATAAAGGATGCCAAGCAGACCAAAAACATTTTTAATCAGCTCACAATAGGCGACTTCACTGCCGCCCAATCCGAGCTTGAGAAAAAGTTGATAAACGATGCCAAGGAAAAAGGAATAATTGAGACCGCTCAAAAGAGCGCAGAAGAAACACTGAAAGCTCTCTTCGGAGAAGCCATAAACGGATATACAGTAGTTTTCAATTGGCAATGATTTCAGTCGATTCGATCGCCGGGGAATATTTCCCGGCGATTTTTGCTGTATGCGCTGAGGCTTTATGAGATGATTAAAGAGATTGATAAATCGGGAGTTGCGGCGCAATTGCAAGCGGTACACCGTAGGGGCAAAATTTGTTCGTCCGCAAAATTACAGCAGCTTGCGTATATCGCAACCGTGTATTCAAACGAACAGGGAAACTTTTACAAAGTATAAAGGTAAAGTAAGCGACTTGATAAATTCCGAGGAATAAGCCTCCAATAGCCGCGCCGCAGTGGTAGAAGCTATCTGAGAACTGCGAGGGGACGGCTTGCAAAGCAAGCCGCACGAGCCCGTACTGTTTGAGCGAAGCGAGTTTACGGGCGAATGTGCCGAGCTGCCTACTGAGTAGCACAAGCTATGTACTGCGGCGCGGCGTTCGCGGGGTCTCGGGGCGAAGCCCTGAGTTTGCTTTTCTTTTGCAGGCGTTTTCTTTTTCAAATAAAAAGAAAATGCCGAAACGCTGGTAGTGTAAAACATTTTCTTAGGGTAGGTAGCGAAGGTAGTGGGTAAAAAATTTATAATATCACATCGTGCCGCTGTCGCGGCAAAGGGTCGTCGAGTCGCCGACCCCTACAAAGTCACCGAAAACCTATTTATTCATCCGTGTTGTGCAATGCGCTTTCTGCTTGCGGCTTGCCACCTGTGCCGCCTGCGGCGGCATCGGTGCGTCGAGTCGCCGCACCCTACAAAAGGACATTGAAGAATTAAACAGCCATGAAAAAATCGGGCGAATCCGTGCAATAACCCCTCAGTCTCGGCTTTGCCGAGCCAGCTCCCCTGCAGGGGAGCCGTAATTGCTTATCTCCCGCAAATCCCGGCTTCATTGTCTGTACTTGGGCTTTTGGCGGCGGCAGCGGTGCGTCGAGTCGCCGCACCCTACAAAGTGAATAGCCGCAAACTTACAGCAGCTTGCGTATAGCGCAACCGTGTAGGGGCGGATATTATCCGCCCGCGGTTTATGAAGCAACTACAGCAGGCGAGCTAAGCTCTCTCGGCAAGGGGATTGCGTAGAAATCTGAGGGATAAATCCCGCCCGTTTTTATTTCCCCGAGGTTGAAAAGACCGCGCTGTCATGTTATAATCAACATAAGTCGGAGGAAAACTCCGAAAAAGTTGAGAACTTTGCTAAGAGGGTGGAGTATAATGACTGTTTTACAGCTTAAAGAAATTCTTTCGGCCGAACTGCTTTGCGGCGGCGATCATCTGGACAGAGAGGTGCATACCGCCTGCGGAAGCGACATGATGAGCGACGTGCTCGCGTTTGTCAAGGAGCAGGCTGTTTTGCTCACGGGGCTTGTCAATCCTCAGGTCGTGCGTACCGCCGAAATGATGGATATGAAAGTCATAGTGTTTGTGCGCGGCAAGGTGCCGGGTGACGCGATACTCGACCTTGCGCGCGAGCTTGATATAGTCGTGCTCAAAACCGAGCTCGAAATGTTTACCTCCTGCGGAAAGCTCTATCAGGCAGGGCTGAGAGGAGGACGGGCGGCAAATGGATAATATGAAGCTCCATTTTGACGTTGACGGAGAGGATTTTACCCGCGCGGGCGAGGCGTCCGGCGAGACAAAGCGCGTGCTCAAGGGGCTCGGCTTCGGCGCCAACGTGATAAGAAACGTCTCGATAGCCATGTATGAGGGCGAGATAAATATGGTCATTCATGCGGGCGGCGGCGAGATAGACGTCGAGATATCGCCCGAGTGCATTTCCATGGTGCTCACCGACCACGGCCCCGGCATAGAGAATGTCGAGCTCGCCATGCAGGAGGGCTATTCGACCGCGCCCGATAAGGTGCGCGCCCTCGGCTTCGGAGCGGGTATGGGTCTGCCCAATATAAAGAAGTATACCGATGAGATGAACATAGAGACGGAAAAGGATGTCGGAACGACTATCAGGCTCAAAGTGTATAACAGTATATAATAACGATTGCTGACTGAGCGCCCGTGTCCGCGGGTGCCGGGAGGGTTTTCCATATGAACACGTATTTCCATTCGGTGCGGCTCGACGAGGAGAAGTGCATGGGCTGCACCAACTGCATAAAGCGATGTCCCACGCAGGCCATCCGCGTGCGAAACGGCAAGGCGCATATTATTTCCGAACGCTGCATCGACTGCGGCGAGTGCATCCGCGTCTGCCCGCACCACGCAAAATATTCGCACCGCGACTCGATGAACAGAATAATCGAGTTCAAATACAGAGTAGCTCTGCCCGCGCCCTCGCTCTACGGGCAGTTTAACCACCTTGACGATATCGGCTATGTCATAACGGCTCTGAAAAGGCTCGGCTTCGATGAGGTTTTCGAGGTGGCAAGGGGCGCCGAGCTGATAAGCGACGCTACGCGAAAATATATCGCGGAGCACGATATCCCCAAGCCCGTCATATCCTCGGCGTGCCCCGCCGTGTGCCGGCTGATAAGGGTCTGCTTCCCGAATCTTATCCACCACGTTCTGCCGCTCAACTCCCCCATGGAGACCGCCGCCATGATAGCGCGCAAAGAGGCGCAGGCCAAGACGGGACTCGATTCTTCGGAGATAGGCATATTTTTTATCACGCCCTGCCCCGCGAAGATAACCGCCGTCAAGCAGCCAATCTGCCTGCCGGAGTCAAACGTTGACGCGGCGATAGCGATGAAAGATATATACCCTGTGCTTTTAAAGCAGATGAACCACCTCGGAGCGCCGGAGGACGCCTGCGAGTCGGGACTCATGGGAGTCAGCTGGGCGTCGAGCGGCGGCGAATCTGCCGCTCTGCTCAAGGACAAATATCTGGCCGCGGACGGCATAGAGAATGTCATAAAAGTGCTCGAGGAGATAGAGGACGAAAAGCTTGACAGGCTCGATTTCGTCGAACTGAACGCCTGCTCGGGCGGCTGCGTCGGCGGCTCGCTGACTGCGGAAAATCCGTATGTCGCAAAGGCGCGCATCCAACAGCTCAGAAGATATCTGCCCGTTGCGGCGAATCATCTGGAGGACGGCGACGTGCCCGACAGCATGGAGTGGCAGTGCCCGCTCGAGGGCTCGTCCGTGCTGAAGCTCGCAGACAACGTCTCCGACGCCATGGCGATGATGTCGAAGATGACCGAAATAATAGCCCGCCTGCCGGGACTTGACTGCGGCACCTGCGGCGCGCCCACCTGCCGCGCCCTTGCCGAGGATATAGTCAGGGGCAGCGCGACGCTCCACGACTGCGTTTTCGCCATGCGCGACGAGCTCGCGGGCACGGATATGCAGGAGTATATTCCCGCGCCGTTCAGAGGCACGGGCAAAAAGGAGGAGACGAAGTGACCGTAGGGGATATCAAAGGAAGGCTTGAGCTTAAAGCTCTGTGCGAGAGCGAGGAATCGCTTTCGCGCGAGGTCACGGGCGGCTACTGCGGCGACCTTTTGAGCTGGGTCATGTCCCGCGCAGCGGCGGGGGACGCGTGGATGACCGTCATGGGCAATGTCAACGCCATAGGCGTGGCGGCGCTTGCGGACATAGCCTGCATTATTTTAACGGAGTCCGCGCCCCTCGATGAGGACGCGCGTATCCGCGCAGAGCAAAACGGCGTTGCGGTATATCAGACCGCGAAGAACGCCTATGAAACAGCAGTCAGCCTGTCGGGGCTTATATAAACTAAACCTGCTTCACCCGTCGGTGCGGCACCTTGAGAGGAGAAAAGTTATAGGTAATGAATTCGAAAAAGCGGTAAAAAGATTTTCCGAGGCGAAGGATGTTTTGGAGAAATTCGAGAAATCGGAGGAGGCCGTGGCATTTATGCAGAACGAGACGGGATTGCCCGCCGACGAATGCATGAGGGCTTATGAGTTGATTATGAATACCGATACCGACTGAAAATAGTCGGTTAAAACCTATTGACGAATAAATCCAAAAGTATTATAATCACCTTAATGTTGTACCTATCGGGTGCAACACTAAATGAGCATATCTGAAAGGCTATGACGGAGACAGTAGCCTTGCGCAAAGAGACAAAGTGAGCCGGCGGCAGTGGAAAGTCGGCGCTCGGCGCAGGAGCGAACATCACTCCCGAGCAGCGGGACGAAAGGCGAAAGCCGAGTAGATTCCGACGGCGCGTCCCACCGTTACCGGGCGGCATTTAATTGAATGTAGTGGGTGGTTGCAAAGCCGGGTCTTTGTCCTGTTATGGGCAGAGGCCTTTTTTGTTTCCGTCCGCGATTCCCTGAAAGGATGGATAGCTGTTATGTACGACAAGGTATCGACGAATTTCGAGTTCGTCAACCGCGAGAAAAAGGTGCTCGATTTCTGGAACGAGAACCACATCTTCGAGAAGAGCATCGACTCGCGCAAAAATGCGGAGACTTTCACTTTCTATGACGGCCCGCCGACGGCAAACGGCAAGCCGCATATCGGCCACGTGCTGACGAGAGTTATAAAGGATATGATCCCGCGCTACAAGACCATGAAGGGCTATATGGTGCCCCGAAAGGCCGGCTGGGATACCCACGGTCTGCCCGTTGAGATAGAGGTCGAGAAGCTGCTCGGCATCGAGGGCAAGCAGGGGATAGAGGAATACGGTCTCGAGCCCTTTATCAAAAAGTGCAAGGAGAGCGTATGGAAATACAAGGGTATGTGGGAGGATTTCTCCGGCAAGGTCGGCTTCTGGGCCGATATGAAGCACCCCTACGTCACCTATGACAACACCTTTATCGAGTCCGAGTGGTGGGCGCTCAAGCAGATCTGGGACAAGGGCCTGCTCTATAAGGGCTTCAAGATAGTGCCCTACTGCCCGCGCTGCGGCACCCCGCTCTCATCTCAGGAGGTCGCTCAGGGCTATAAGGATGTCAAGGAGCGCTCGGCGGTAGTCAAGTTCAAGGCTAAGGGCGAGGACGCATATTTCCTCGCATGGACGACAACTCCGTGGACTCTGCCCTCGAACGTCGCGCTCTGCGTCAACCCCGCAGAGGACTATGTTAAAATCAAGGTTGAGGACGGCACCGTATACTATATGGCGCAGGCCCTCGTTGAGAAGTTCTTCCCCGAGGGAGTCGAGACTCTCGCTACCTTTAAGGGCAAGGAGCTTGAATACAGAGAGTATGAGCCGCTGTTCGAGTGCACAAAGTCGAATGACGGCAAAAAGGGCTGGTACGTCACCTGCGACGGCTATGTCACTCTGACGGACGGCACCGGTATCGTCCATATCGCGCCGGCCTTCGGTGAGGACGACGCAAACGTCGGCAAGAACTATGACCTTCCGTTCGTTCAGCTCGTCGACGCCGCCGGCTGCATGGATAAGAGCACCCCGTGGGCGGGCAAGTTCTGCAAAGACGCGGACAGAGACGTGCTCGTTGACCTCGACAAGCGCGGACTTCTCTTCTCCGCTCCCGTGTTTGAACACAGCTACCCCCACTGCTGGCGCTGCGACACGCCCCTCATCTACTACGCAAGGGACTCGTGGTTCATTAAGATGACCGCGGTCAGAGACGACCTTGTGCGAAACAACAATACCGTCAACTGGATTCCCGAGAGCATAGGCAAGGGACGCTTCGGCGACTGGATAGAGAACGTCCAGGATTGGAGCATCAGCCGTAACCGCTACTGGGGAACTCCGCTCAACGTCTGGGAGTGCGAGTGCGGCCACAGACATTCGATAGGCTCTATCGAGGAGCTCAAGAGTATGTCCTCGAACTGCCCCGACGATATCGAGCTGCACCGCCCCTATATCGACGCGGTTACAATAAAGTGCCCGAAGTGCGGCGGCGAAATGCACCGCGTGCCCGAGGTCATCGACTGCTGGTTCGACTCAGGCTCTATGCCCTTCGCGCAGCACCACTATCCGTTTGAAAATCACGACCTGTTCAAGCAGCAGTTCCCGGCTCAGTTCATCTCCGAGGCCGTCGATCAGACGAGAGGCTGGTTCTATTCTCTGCTCGCCATATCGACCCTGCTGTTCAACAGAGCTCCCTATGAGAATGTTCTCGTTCTCGGCCACGTTCAGGATGAGAACGGTCAGAAGATGTCGAAGTCCAAGGGCAACGCCGTTGACCCGTTCGACGCGCTCAACGCCTACGGCGCGGACGCGGTTCGCTGGTATTTCTACACGAACTCCGCCCCGTGGCTGCCCAACCGCTTCCACGGCAAGGCGGTTATCGAGGGTCAGCGCAAGTTCATGGGCACGCTCTGGAACATCTACGCTTTCTTTGTACTCTATGCCAATATAGACGAGTTCGACGCTTCTAAGCATGAGCTTCGCAAGGCGGAGGAGCTGCCCACCATGGACAGATGGCTGCTCTCGAGACTCAATACGCTTATCACGACCGTTGACAACTACCTTGCGGATTACTGCATCCCCGAGGCGGCGCGTGCGCTGCAGAACTTCGTCGACGAGATGAGCAACTGGTATGTCCGCCGCTGCCGTGAGCGCTTCTGGGCGCAGGGCATGAGCAGCGATAAGACGGACGCATATATGACCCTTTACACAGCGCTTGTCACCGTCTCGAAGCTCGCCGCTCCGATGATACCGTTCATGACGGAGGATATCTACCGCAACCTCGTTTGCAGCGTTGACAAGTCCGCTCCCGAGAGCGTCCACCTGTGCGACTACCCCGTTGCGGACGCCGCATATATCGACAAGGCGCTTGAGGAGAGAATGAACGAGGCTCTCAATATAGTCGTGCTCGGCCGTGCCGCAAGAAATGGCGCGAACATCAAGAACCGTCAGCCGCTGGGCAAGATGTTTGTCCGCGCGGACGAGGCTCTCGGCGGCGAGTACGCCGAGATAATCAAAGACGAACTCAATGTCAAGGAACTCGAATTTGTTGACGGCGAGGCGGATTTCGTCAGCTACAGCTTCAAGCCGCAGCTCAAGACCGTCGGCCCGAAATACGGCAGATTCCTCGGAAAGATTAAGGAGCACCTCTCCTCTCTCGACGGCTCGGCCGCCAAGAAGGAGCTCGACGAGAACGGCGCTCTGAAGTTCGATATCGACGGCAATGAAATAGAGCTCGGTGTTGACGACCTGCTCATAGACTCCGTCCAGAAGGAGGGCAGCTTTGCTGTTTCCGACTACGGAATCACCGTCGCCATAGACACGAACCTCACCCCCGAGCTTATCGAGGAAGGCTTTGTCAGAGAGATAATCTCGAAGATTCAGACCATGCGCAAGGAGGCCGACTTCGACGTTATGGACAAGATAGTTCTCTATACCGGAGACAACGCAAAGCTCAACGGTATAATCGAGAAGAACGCCGAGTCCATAAAGCACGATGTCCTTGCGGACGAGATAGTCTACTCCCTCGGAGGCGACAGCGCCAAGGAGTGGAACATCAACGGCGAGAAGATGACTCTCGGCGTCAGCAAGAAATAAAAGCAGATTTTTTCCGCCGCGTCTTTAATCGGATGCGGCGGATTTTCTCATTTCCGACTCAAAACAAGCCCAATATTTTACAGAGACAAAATAAGTAAAACTGTTGCAATAATGTTACATTTCAATCTATTGTCGAACCGTGTCGGATGTTGTATACTCGTCTCCGTGTGAATTTTCCCGCCCCCCTGCGGCGGGTACGAATCAGGAGGCTATTATTTTGTCAACAGCGTATTTCTGTGCCGCACTTGCGGCGGGAATGGCGGCGGTAGCCGTTTTCCTTGTCCTGCGAGTGAAGTGCGGCGGCTTCAAGGGACTTTTTTCAAAGGCAACGGCGAGCTTCTTCTTTCTGCTCACGGCGCTCTGCGCGGCGGCGGCAAATCCGGGTCACGGGGTCTATGCGGTGCTTATCGTGTTCGGCCTTGCGCTCGGTCTTTCGGGCGATATCTGGCTTGACCTCAAGTGGATATACAAAGCCGATGCGGATAAGTTTCTGAACGCGGGATTTATCGCGTTCATGATAGGTCATTTGTTCTATATCGGCGCGGTTTTCGCTTCCTGCGGCAAGTGGACGGCGCTCTCTGTTCTGCTGCCGGTAACAGCGTCGGTCATAGTCTCGCTCGGCAATATCATAATCAGCGAAAAGCTGATGAAGCTGAAATTCGGGAAGTTCAGAGCAATAGTCGGAGCATATACCTTCTTGCTGTTCATGACCTTTGCCGTGAGCTTTTCCGCCATGATACTCAACTCCTTTGCAAAGCAGTGGATACTCATGTCGGCGGGCGGGCTTCTGTTCGCGTTCTCCGACGCCGTGCTCTCGACCATGTATTTCAAAGAGGGCGGAAACACGAAGGCGAATATAATCATAAACCATGTTTCCTACTATGCGGCGCAGTTCATAATAGCGTCGTCGGTGCTTTTTATAAAATAATCCGAAAAAACGCTTGACAAATACCGCGGGGGCTGTTAAAATAATGAGTACAACAAAGCAGAGTGACGCATTGTGCCGCAGCTCTCACCTCCGGGGTTTTGTCCGCGCGGGTCAATAAGAACGGATTTTTCTGTTGTTTATTGAGCGAGGGCATCTCTGTGCCCTCGCTTTGATTTTTCCGGTAACCCCGGTCAGAGCATATGGAGGTGCTTGGTTATAGGTATCAAAGAAATGCAGATCAATGAAGAGATCACGGACAAAGAGGTTAGGCTTATAGGCAATGACGGTGAACAGCTCGGTATCGTTTCCGCCGCTCAGGCTCAGAAGCTTGCAGCAGAGAGAAATCTCGACCTTGTCAAGATAGCTCCGCAGGCAAAGCCGCCCGTCTGTAAGATCATGGACTACGGCAAATACCGTTTTGAGCAGTCCAAGAGGGAAAAGGAAGCGAAGAAGAATCAGCGTGTGATCGAGATAAAGGAGATCCGCCTTTCACCCAACATTGACGTACATGATTTTGATACGAAGGTCGGTCACGCCAGAAGGTTCCTGACGGCAGGCAACAAGATCAAGGTCTCTATCCGCTTCCGCGGACGCGAGATGACCCACACGGATCTCGGTCTGACCATAATGGCTCAGTTCGCGGAGAAGTGCGGAGACATAGCCTCGGTCGAGAAGCCGGCAAAGCTCGAGGGACGCCAGATGCTCATGTTCCTTGCGCCCAAGAGCGCGAAGTGATTATCCCGGTAAAACACCGGTCAAAAAGTTGAAGGAGGAAAAGAACTCATGCCCAAGATTAAAACTCACAGCGGTGCTAAAAAGCGCTTCAAGCTGTCAAAAAACGGTAAGCCGATACGTGCACACGCAAACAAGTCTCACATCCTTACCAAGAAGAACACCAAGCGTAAGAGAAATCTTCGCAAGACTTCTGTTGCCGACACCACCAATGTCAAGCAGATAAAGAAGCTTATCCCTTACAAATAAGAGACAGCCAACCACTCATTAATTATTCGGAGGTAGAAAACCATGGCACGTATCAAAGGTGCAACAATGACTCGCAAGAGAAGAAATAAAGTTCTGAAGCTTGCCAAGGGCTACTATGGCTCAAAGCACAGCCTTTTCAAGACCGCCAAGCAGGCTGTCATGAAGAGCGGCCAGTATGCTTACATCGGCCGCAAGCAGAAGAAGCGTGACTTCCGCCGCCTGTGGATCGCAAGAATCTCGGCAGCAGCGAAGCTCAACGGCATGAACTATTCCACGTTCATCAACGGTCTGAAGAAGGCCGGCATCGATCTCAACCGCAAGATGCTCTCCGAGATCGCCATAAGCGATCCCGCCGCTTTCACCGCTCTGACCGAGCAGGCCAAGGCTGCCCTCAAGTAAGTGATCGGAGATTTTCGGTTAGATACTCAATCTGAAAGTTAAGGGGCTGCTCAGCAGTCCCTTATTTTATATCGGAGGAAAGAAGATGGAATTTGAAAAGATCTCGTCGCGTTCCAACGAAAAGGTGAAGCTTTTTCGGCATCTGTCGCAGAGCGCCTCGTTCCGCAGGGAGACGGGGCTGTTTGCGCTTGAGGGCGCACGCCTGTGCTCGGATGTCGCAAAGACCGGGATAGAGATAAAGACCGCGTTCTTCACCAAAGAGGCGCTCGAAAAGTACCCCGACTATATCTCGGCCGTGGCTGACCGCGCCGAGCAGTCGTTCGAGATACCGCACGAGCTCGCCGGAACGCTCTCCGATACCCGCGAGGCGCAGGGCGTTTTCTGCATCTGCGTCAAGCGAAAAGAGGCTGAAATCGAGACTATCGACCCCAAGGGAACATATATAGCCCTCGACAATATGCAGGATCCGTCGAACCTCGGCGCAGTGCTGAGAACGGCAGAGGCGTTCGGCATGAGCGGCGTCATAGTCGGCGGCGGCTGCGATATATATAACCCGAAGGCGCTGCGTGCCGCTATGGGTTCTTCAATGCGAATTTCTGTTTTGACAACGGGAAATTTGCCCTCTCTCTTGATTTTTGCCGCCAAAAAGGGTATGCTTACCTTAGCTTCCACGCCCTCAGACGGGGCGAAAAGCATAACGGACATGAGCTTTTCGGGCTCCGTTATCTGCGTTGTGGGCAACGAGGGCAGCGGAATTTCGCCCGAGGTTGCGAGCGCCTGCACTCTGCCCGTGACCATTCCCATGCGCGGGCGTGCCGAGTCTCTCAACGCGGCGGCCGCCGCCGCAGTGCTCATGTGGGAGCTGACAAAATAACAAACGGAGGCTTCAATGGACAAGAAGGCCTACTGGCTCTGGCTCCGGGAAGCTCTCGGCGCAGGAGCCGTAACAGATGAGATTACCGCTGTGTTTCCATCCCCAGAGGAGATGTATTCAAAGGGCGAGATAGAATGGCGATTGAGCGGTGTACTCACCAATAAGCAGATAGAAAGACTCAGGCAATGCTCTCCCGAAAAGGCGCAGGGCATTGTTGATGTTTGCCGCGAGAACGGCTGGAGCATACTCACGCCCGACGATGAGGACTATCCGCAAAAGCTCAGAAATCTGCGCAATATGCCGCTTTCGCTCTTCGTCAAGGGCGACATAAAACGGGTGACGCAGCGCGTATGCATAGCCGTTGTCGGCACGCGGAAGGCGTCGTTTCAGGGCAGCTATCTCGCGCACCGCTATGCCGCGGCGCTGGCGTATGCGGGAATCTGCGTGGTCTCGGGCGCGGCGACGGGCATTGACAGCTGCGCGCACAACGGCGCGCTCGACTCCGGCGGAGTCACGGCGGCGGTGCTCGGCTGCGGCTTCGGGCATAAATATCTTATGGAGAACGAGTATCTGCGCGAATGTGTCGCTCAAAGCGGCGCTCTGATAACGGAGTTTCCGCCCGGCTTTCCCGCCTCGGCGCGGACATTTCCCGTAAGAAACAGGATAATCTCGGGGCTCTGCGACGCCACAATAGTCATAGAGGCGGGAGTCAAAAGCGGCTCGCTCATAACGGCGAACTGCGCTATCGAGCAGGGACGCGAGGTGTTTGCTCCGCCCGGCGATGTATTCAACTCGTCCTATGCCGGTGCGAACAGGCTCATAAGAGACGGCGCAAGACCGCTTCTGTCGATTTACGACCTGATAACCGAATACGCCATGAGATATCCCGACAGGATAAAGCCGGAGAATATGGAAAAGGCGCTCGAATATCTGAGCGGCAAGCGTGAGCTGACGCCGGAGCAGGCGAAGGAGCCGCCCAAAACTGTCGAGCGGCCGCACGAATCGGTCAAAAAGTTCGAGCCCGAGCCGAAGCCCGAGGAATTCAGGGTCAAAAAGCTCGTGTCCATACCCGTCGGGTTGTCGGATAAGGCGAAGAAAATATATGAAGCAATGGGAGAAGAACCTCTGTTTGCAGACGAGATAGCGGCTAAGACCGGATTTACGCCGTGGGAGGTCGTCAGCGCGATGACCGAGCTGGAGCTCGAAGATCTCGTGTGTCTGTGCGCAGGGAAACGATACAAAAAAATTTGAACAGGGGAGCAAACGAAATGTCCACTTTAGTTATAGTCGAGTCGCCCGCAAAGGCGAAAACAATCAAAAAATATCTCGGACCCGGCTATGAGGTAGTAGCCTCCATGGGTCATGTCCGCGACCTGCCCGCGGCGAAGCTCAGCGTCGACGTCAAAAACGGCTTTACTCCGAAATACGCCGTTATAAAAGGAAAAGAGAAGCTCGTCAGCGAGCTGAAAAAAGACGTTGCAAGCAGCGATAAAGTCATTCTCGCAACCGACCCCGACCGCGAGGGAGAGGCTATATCCTGGCATCTGTCAACGCTGCTCGACCTTGATCTCAATGACAAGAACCGAGTCACCTTCAACGAGATAACCAAGACGGGAATCAAAAACGGCATGGATAATCCCCGCGCCGTAGATATGAATCTTGTCAACGCGCAGCAGGCGAGAAGAATACTTGACAGACTTGTCGGCTACCGTTTGAGTCCGTTTGTCTCGCAGAAGATACGCCGCGGTCTCTCCGCCGGACGCGTTCAGAGCGTCGCGGTGCGCATGATAGTAGACCGCGAGGAGGAGATCCGCGCGTTCAAGCCCGAGGAATATTGGACTATAGACGCGAAGTTCACCGCCCCGTCGCGCAAGGTGTTTTCCGCATCGTTTTACGGCGACGAGAGCGGCAAGATAAAGATAGAGAACAAGGAGCAGTCGGACGCTATACTCGGCCGTCTCGACGGAGCTTCATATACTGTAAAGACCCTCAAAAAGGGCACGAGGAAGAAGAATCCCGCGCCGCCCTTTACCACATCGACCCTCCAGCAGGAGGCGTCGAGGAAGCTGGGCTTCCAGACGCAGAAGACGATGCGCACCGCGCAGGAGCTCTATGAGGGCGTCGACGTTCAGGGTATAGGCACCACCGGTCTTATAACCTACATGAGAACCGACTCTCTGAGAATCTCCGAGGAGGCGCGCGCCCAGGCGGCCGCCGCTATCGAGGAGCTTTTCGGCAAGGAATATCTGCCCGACAAGCCCCGCTATTATAAAACCGGAGCCAACGCGCAGGACGGCCACGAGGCTATCCGCCCCGCAAATCCGTCAATAACCCCCGAGCGCGTCAAGGACTCCCTGACCTCGGATCAGTATAAGCTCTACAATCTCATCTGGAAGCGCTTCATGGCGAGCCTTATGGCGAGCTGCGTGCAGGATACGGCGAAGCTCGAAATAGCGGGCGCCAACGAGAAGGACGCCGCCGAGGGCAAATACTGCCTGTTCACCGCCGCCGGTTATTCCGTGCGCTTTGACGGTTTTACAAAGCTGTATGAGATAAACGACGATGAGGCCAAGAGCTCGCTCCTGCCCGAGATAAAGGTCGGCGACACGGCGAAGCTCAAGGAGCTGCTCCCCTCGCAGCATTTCACCTCACCCCCTCCGCGCTTCACCGAAGCGTCGCTCGTCAAGGAGTTTGAGGAAAAGGGTATCGGCAGACCGAGCACCTATTCAACCATAATCACAACCATAGTCAAGAGAAACTATGTCAAGCGCGAGTCCAAGCAGTTCGTGCCCACAGAGCTCGGCGAGGCGACTACGAAGCTGCTCAAGGAGAAATTCCCGCGCATAGTCAACGTCAAGTTCACCGCGCAGATGGAGGATATGCTTGACCGCGTCGATTCCGGCGATGTCGATTATGTCTCCGTCCTCGACGATTTCTACGGCGAGTTCGAGAAGTCGCTCGACAAGGCCAAGACCGAGATGAAGGATGTCAAAATTCAGCTCGAGGAGGATGTGACCGACATTCCCTGCGAGAAATGCGGCAGAATGATGGTCATAAAGACCGGGCGCTACGGCAGATTCCTTGCCTGCCCCGGCTATCCCGAGTGCAAGAACGCGAAGCCGCTCGTGCTCGAGACCAACGCCAAGTGCCCCAAGTGCGGCGCAAAGGTCATAGAGAGAAAGACTAAAAAGGGATACACCTTCTACGGCTGCTCGAATTGGCCGGGCTGCGACTTCATGACCTGGGATAAGCCCACGGACGAGGTCTGCCCGCAGTGCGGCAAATCGCTGTTCAAAAAGAAGGGCGGCATTGTCGAGTGCCTCAACGAGGGCTGCGGCTACACCAAGAAGAGCGCAAGAAAAGGTAAAAAAACCGATGAATAAAGCTACCGTTATAGGAGCGGGCTTTGCGGGCGTTGAGGCCGCAAGGCAGCTCTCGCGCGCGGGGATAAGAGTTACCCTGTGCGAGATGAAGCCGCAGAAATTCTCGCCCGCCCATTCGAGCCCGAATTTTGCCGAGCTCGTCTGCTCAAACTCCTTCAAGGCTCTGCGCACCGCGAGCGCCGCAGGGGAGCTCAAGGCGGAGATGGAGCTGTTAGGCTCTCTCTGCGTGAGCTGCGCCAAGGCGACAGCCGTTCCCGCGGGCGGAGCGCTCGCCGTTGACAGGGACGGGTTTTCCGACCTTGTGACAAAGACGGTCGAGGCTGACCCGCTTATAGAGGTCGTCCGCGGCGAGGTGACGGAGATACCCACCGACGGCATTGTTATAATCGCCGCAGGGCCGCTCGCGTCCGACGCGCTGTCCGGGGAGATAGAGAAGATATGTCCCGGGCATCTGAGCTTCTACGATGCGGCGGCGCCGATAGTCTCGGCGGAGAGCCTCGATATGTCCTGCGCGTTTAAGCAGTCGCGCTATGACCGCGGCGGCGAGGACGACTATATAAACTGTCCGCTCAGCAAAGATGAGTACGAGGCCTTTTATGAGGCTCTTGTCGGCGCACAGAGCGCGGAGACTCACTCGTTTGACAAGCGCAAGGGCGTCTACGAGGGCTGTATGCCCATAGAGGTCATGGCGCTGCGCGGTCAGGATACCATACGCTTCGGCCCGATGAAGCCCGTCGGTCTGCGCGACCCGCGCACGGGACACAGACCGTGGGCGGTGCTCCAGCTCAGAAAAGAGAATTCGGCGGGCACTTTATATAATCTCGTCGGCTTCCAGACGAATCTGAAATTCGGCGAGCAGAAGCGGGTTTTCTCCATGATACCCGCGCTCAAAAATGCGGAGTTCGTGCGCTTCGGCGTCATGCACCGCAACACCTTCATAAATTCGCCAAAGCTCCTCAACGCGGATTTCTCGCTCAGGAGCGACAGACGTATATTTTTCGCGGGTCAGATAACCGGCGTGGAGGGCTATATGGAGTCCGCCGCCTCGGGAATCCTCGCCGGCATAAACGCCGCGCGGCAGATGCAGGGGAAAGCCCCGTTCGTCATGCCCGCGGACACCGTCATGGGTGCGCTCGCACGCTATATAAGCGACGGGAGCGTGACTGATTTTCAGCCCATGGGCGCAAACTTCGGAATACTTCCGCCCCTCGGCGAGCGAATCCGCTCGAAGCAGGAGCGATATGAAAAAATCTCGCAGAGAGGAATGGAATCCGCGAGAAAATATATCGAAGGAGAGAATGAAGAATGAAGATAATAGTTGATGCTTTCGGCGGCGACAATGCACCCCTCGAGATAATCAAGGGCAGCCGCAGCGCAAAGAACGATTTCGGCGTTGACATAGCGCTCGTCGGAGACAAGGAAAAGATTTTTTCCTGCGCCGCGCAGAATAAGATTTCGCTCAACGACATTGATATCATCGACGCGCCCGACGTTATCGCCATGACCGACCAGCCGGGCGAGATACTCAAGAGCAAGAAAGAAAGCTCCATGGCAGTCGGACTTCAGGCTCTTGCGGACGGCAAGGGCGACGCGTTCGTCAGCGCGGGCTCGACAGGCGCTTTGGTCATGGGCGCAACATTTATCGTCAAGCGCATAAGGGGCGTTAAGCGTCCCGCGATAGGCAGCGTCCTGCCCTCGAACGATAAGCCGTTCCTCCTGCTCGACTGCGGCGCGAACGCGGACTGCACCGCGGAGCACTTAAAGCAGTTCGCTCAGATGGGCGCGATATACTCGGAGAAATTCGTCAAGGTTCAGTCGCCGCGCGTGGCGCTCGCCAATATCGGCACCGAGGACAGCAAGGGCGACCGCCTGCGCCATGAGGCGTTTGACCTTCTCAAGGATACGAAAGAAATCAACTTCATCGGCAACGTCGAGACTCGCGACGTGCCCTACGGCTGCTGCGACGTGCTCGTTGCGGACGGCTTTACGGGCAACATTATCCTCAAGCTCTATGAGGGAGTCGCGGGCGCGATGATGGCAAATATCAAGAGCATATTCAAAAAGAGCTCGATAACCATGCTCGCCGCCATGATGGTCAAGGGCGGACTGCTCGCGCTCAAGGTGAGAATGGATTATTCCGAGTTCGGCGGCGCGCCGCTGCTCGGAGTCAACGGCGTTGTCATAAAGGCGCACGGCTCGTCCGACGCAAAGGCTATCCGCAACGCCATAAAGCAGGCCAAGACCTGCGCAGAAAAAAATATAGTCGGCACCATCGCACAGAGCGTCAGGGACGCGGCCGACGCGGAGTAATAAAATGGACAACAGAGAACTTGAAAAGAGAATAGGCTATACTTTTAAGAACAAAAAGCTGCTCATAGAGGCGCTGACCCACTCGTCATACGCCAACGAGCGGCAGGACGGCACGCGCTGCAACGAGCGCCTTGAATTTCTGGGCGACTCGGTGCTCGGCTTTATCTCCGCCGAGCATTTTTTCCACCACTTTAAGCACCTGCCCGAGGGCGAGCTGACCAAGAGACGCGCTTATTTCGTCTGCGAGAAGTCGCTGAGCGAATTTGCGCGCACTCTCGGTATCGGCGAGTTTCTGCTCTTCGGCAAGGGCGAGGTGCTCACCGGCGGCAAGGATCGCCCGTCCATACTCGCCGATGCATTCGAGGCGGTGCTTGCAGCCATATATCTCGACGGCGGCATAGAGCCTGCGAAGAAATTCGTGTTCCGCTTTATAGACAAGGCGGACGAGGAGAAGCCGGCGGTCACCGATTATAAGACCACCTTGCAGGAGATAGTCCAGCGCAACCCCGAGGAGGCGGTGGAGTATGTCCTCGTAGGCGAGAGCGGCCCCGATCACAATAAGACCTTCAGCGTCGAGGTTCACCTCAACAGCAACGTCATCGGCCGAGGCTCGGGACGCAGCAAGAAGATAGCCGAGCAGGCGGCCGCAAAAGAGGCTCTCCAGCTCATGGGACTCAAGTCATGAAGCATATAAACGTCTCCGTCTTTGTGCCCCATGCGGGCTGCCCTCATCAGTGCAGCTTCTGCAATCAGAGGAGCATTTCGGGCGCTGCGAGTCAGCCGACGGCGCAGGATGTGCGCGATGCGGCGCTCGTCGCCATGCGCTCGTCACCAGAGGGGATAAAGGACGGAGAGATAGCATTTTTCGGCGGTAGCTTTACGGCTATCGACCGGGACTATATGACCGAATTGCTCTCGGCGGCGCAGGAGTTCATAGGCGAAAACGGCTTCAGGGGCATAAGAATATCCACCCGCCCGGATGCCATTGACGGGGAGATCTGCGATATCCTCGAGAAATACCGCGTCACGGCGGTCGAGCTCGGCGCACAGAGCACCGACGACAGGGTGCTCGCGATGAACCGCAGAGGGCATACGCGCGAGGATATCTTCCGCTCGGCGCGGCTTTTAAAGGAACGCGGCTTTGAAACTGGGCTCCAGATGATGACGGGGCTCTACGGCTCGACGGACGAGGACTGCATGAACACGGCGCGGGATATAATCTCCCTCGCGCCTGATACGGTCAGGATATACCCGACGGTAGTTATAGAGCATACGGAATTGGCCGAGCTTTTCAGGCGCGGCGAATACCGCCCGCAGACTCCCGAGGAGGCGGCGGTGCTCTGCGCCCAGCTCCTGCCGATGTTCGAGAGCGCGGGGATAAGAGTTATAAGGCTCGGACTTCACTCCGGCGGCGATGTCGAAGGCTCTTTCGTCGCGGGCGCATATCATCCGGCTCTGCGCGAGATGTGCGAGGGGCATATATATTTTGATATCATCTCAAAGGCGCTCGCCGGCAGGGAGAGGGGCAGGTACATAATATATGTCGCCCCGCGCGAGGTGTCAAAGGCCGCCGGACAGAGGCGGTGCAACCTCGAAAAGCTAAAAGAACTCGGCTACGAATGCAGGATAAAAGAGAGCGCAAGGCTCACTGCGCGCGACATAGATTTGGAAAAAGTCAACTTATTATAAAGGCAGGCAAATAAATGTTACTCAAAGCACTCGAACTGCAGGGCTTCAAATCCTTTCCCGACAAGACGACTCTTGAATTCGGCAAAGGCATAACCGCCGTCATAGGGCCCAACGGCTCCGGTAAGAGCAATATCTCCGACGCCGTTCGCTGGGTTCTCGGCGAGCAGTCCTCAAAGAGCCTGCGCGGCTCGAAAATGGAGGACGTCATATTCGGCGGCACGTCGCTCAGAAAGGCGATGGGCTTTGCCGAGGTCACTCTGCGCCTCGATAACGCCGACCGCACCCTGAATAACTGCGACAAGGACGAGGTCTCCGTCACCCGCCGCTATTACCGCTCGGGTGAGAGCGAATATCAGCTGAACGGCGAGACAGTGCGTCTGCGCGATATCCATGAGCTGTTTATGGACACGGGACTCGGGCGCGACGGCTACTCAATGGTCAGCCAGGGCAGAGTCGCCGACCTTATCTCGTCACGCTCCCCGCAGAGGCGGGATATGCTCGAGGAGGCGGCGGGAATCTCCCATTTCAGATACCGCCGGGCGGACGCAACACGCAGACTCGAGCAGGCTGAAGAAAACCTCGTGCGCCTGCGCGACATACTGACCGAGCTTGAAGGCCGCGTCGGACCGCTCAAAACGCAGAGCGAAAAGGCGCAGAAGTTCTTGGTTCTCGCAGGGGAAAAGAAGGAGCTGGAGATAGGTCTTTGGCTCAAGACGATAGAGCGCTCCCGCGAGGGCTTGAGGGCGCAGGAGGATAAAATATCCCTCGCCGCCGCCGACTATGAGCAGGCGGAGCGCGAGCTTGAGAGAATATCGGCTCAGATAGAGGAGCTGATGAGCACGGGTAGCGGAATAACCGTGCAGATAGAGGAGTTGCGCACGAAGGCAGCCTCCGACGAGGAGCAGGCGACTGCGGTTGACGGCAGAATAGCCGTTGAGCGCAACAACCTTTCCCATAACCGCGAAACGATAGAGAGAATACAGCGCGACATGGAGGCGGCGACCGCCACAGAGCAGCACCTTGACGACCAGATAACGGCCGCAGAAAAAGAGATAGCCGAGATAAACGGGCAGATTGAAAACTGTCGCTTGCAGCTGCTCGAGCTGCTTGACAGCACCGGCAAGCTTAAGGAGCAGGAGAGTGCAATAACCGCAGAGCGCGACAGCGCTGAGGCGCAGGCGAAAACCGTAAACGAAGCCCTCTCCGCGGCGAGAATCGAGCAGAGCACGGCGCGTTCCTCCGCGGAGGAAATAGCGGCGCGCATGAGCACCGTTGACGAGGTCATAGCCTCGCGCGGCGGTCTGCTTGACGCCCTTCGCGAGCAGGCTGAGGTCAGCCGAAAAAATCTCGATGCGTGCCTTGAAAACATAGAATCGCTTTCAAATTCGATAGACGGCTACTCCATGATAGTGCGCTCCCGCGCCGAAAAGGCGGAGAAGCTGCGTCGCGAGCTCGACGCCGCCACGCTCGATATCCATCAGAAGCAGGCGCGGATAAGAATGCTCGAGGATCTTGAGAAGAACATGGAAGGCTATTCGGGCTCCGTCAAGGCGGTCATGCGCGAGGCAAAACGTGCAACGTTGCGCGGTATTCACGGCCCCGTGTCCCAGCTGATAACCGTCGATGCGAAATACGCCGCGGCGGTCGAGACGGCTCTCGGAGCCGCCGTGCAGAACATAGTTACCGACGACGAGGCGGCTGCAAAGCGTGCCATAGCCTACCTTAAAGAGAGCCGTGCGGGACGCGCGACCTTCCTGCCGATGACGACGATAAAGCCGCGCCCGTTCAGAGAGGACGGACTCGACTCCTGCGCGGGCTTTATAGATATGGCGGACAGACTCCTTCGCTGCGACGACGAGTATCTGCCGATAATCAGAAGCCTGCTCGGGCACACCGCCGTTGCCGACAATATCGACAGCGCGATAGCCATATCCAAGCGCTTCGGTCACCGCTTCAAGGTCGTCACGCTCGACGGTCAGGTCATGAATGCGGGCGGCTCGATGACGGGCGGCTCGCGCGGTCAGAATGCGGGAATACTCAGCCGCGGCAACGACATAGAGCAGCTCAAAAAGACAGTTGCGAAGCTCGAAAAGGAGCTTGCCGAGAAGCAGGAAAAATATAAGGAGCTTTCCGGAGAGGTCTCGGCGGCGCAGGCCGAATATGACGGCGTGACAGCCGAGCTTCAAAAAGCGCAGGAGGAAAAGATTCGCCGCGAGGGCGAGCTGCGCATGATAGACGACAAGATAGAGACCTCCGAATCGGCGCTCAACGACCTCGAAGCGGAGAAGAAAAACGCCGCAGAGCGCACAGCGAAGCTTGAGGAAATCCGGGCGCAGGCGCAGGAGAAGATAGACGGGCTGACCGCGGAGCTCGACCGCGTAACCGAAAAGATAACAGAGATAGATTCGCGCCGCGACGAGCTGCTCAGCACCCGCGAGCAGAACGCCGATATGGAGAGCAGCATAAACCTCAGCATCCTGGCCTTCAAAAAGGATGTTCAGGCTAAGGAGGAGGCTATCGGAACGCTCAAGCGCCGCAGAAGCTCCCATGAGGGTCACGCCGACGAGCTCAAGGCGGAGATCGATTCGATAACGGAGCAGATGACCGCGACTAACGAGCTTATCGAACAGCTCAAGGTCGAGGCTGCGGGTTTGCGCGAGGAAGCGCAGCAGAAGAAAGACGAGATATCCGAGCTCGTCCGAAAGCGCAGCGGCGTCGAGGGCGAGAGCACCAAACTGCGCTCGCAGGAGCGTTCGGTCAGCGACAGGCGAGAGAGACTGTCCGGCGAGCGGGCAAGGCTCGAGGAGCGCCGCGACTCAATGCAGCGCGAGCTTGAAAACGCGCAGAACAAGCTCTATGACGAATATCAGCTCACGCGCCGCGAGGCGGAGGAGCTCGGCATAGTCATAGAGGACGCGCAGAAGGCTCAGCGCGACCTGAACGACATAAAGAACAAGATAAGAGCCCTCGGCAACGTCAATGTCGGCGCTATCGAGGAATATAAAGAGGTCTCCGAGCGCTACGAGTTCATGAAGACGCAGATAGACGATGTGGAGAGCTCGCGCGCGGAGCTGCTCGCCTTGATAGGCGACCTCACGGGCAAGATGTCGGAGCGCTTCAGAGAGCAGTTTGACCGCATAAACAGTATCTTCGGTCAGACCTTCTCGGAGCTGTTCAGCGGCGGAAAGGCGGAGCTCATCCTCGAGAATCCGCTCGACGTGCTCGAATGCGCCATTGAGATAAAGGTTCAGCCCCCCGGCAAGAATGTTCAGAATATAGACCTGCTTTCGGGCGGTGAAAAAGGACTTGCGGCTATCGCGCTGCTGTTCTCCATTCTCAAGGTCACGCCCGCGCCGTTCTGCTTCTTCGACGAGGTCGAGGCTGCGCTCGACGATGTCAACGTCACGCGCTACGCGCAGTATGCCCGCCGCATGACGAAGAACACGCAGTTTATCCTCATCACGCACAGACGCGGCACCATGGAGGAGGCGGATGTCCTCTACGGAGTCACAATGCAGGAGGACGGAGTGTCCAAACTGCTCGAGCTCAAGACCGCCGAAATGGCAAAGAAGCTCGGACTGACACAGTGAGATATAATATATCAGCGCACAAAAGCCTGCACCGGCGGTGGCCGGCAAGGAAAAATGATATTCACCCTGCCGATAATTCTCTCTGTTCTCTCTCGGCTTTTGGTAAGCCGCAGCCCTCGTTGAGGCACTCAACAAAGCCGTCTGCTTTTATATGCGCCTAAACAAAACTCAAACAAAACAGGAAGCCGAAGCAAATCTTCGACTTCCTGTTTTATTATATCTAAATTTATTCGAGCTCGAACGCGCCGGTGTAGAGGCGATAATATGTGCCCTTTTCGGCGATGAGCTTTTCGTGGTTTCCGCGCTCAATTATTCTGCCGTGGTCGAGCACCATTATGACGTCCGAGTTCTGGACGGTCGAGAGGCGGTGCGCTATGACAAAGACCGTGCGGCCTTTCATCAGCTTATCCATGCCGCCCTGAACAAGAGCCTCGGTGCGCGTATCTATCGAGGAGGTCGCCTCGTCGAGGATCATGACGGGCGGGTCGGAGACCGCCGCGCGGGCTATGGATATAAGCTGGCGCTGACCCTGCGAGAGCCCCGAGCCGTCGCCCTTGAGCACGGTGCTGTAGCCGTCGGGGAGCATACGGATAAAGCCGTCCGCGTTGGCGAGCTTCGCCGCCTCTATGCACTGCTCATCCGTGGCTGAGGGATTGCCGTAGCGGATATTCTCCATGACCGTGCCCGTAAACAGGTTGACATCCTGGAGCACGACGCCGAGACTGCGGCGCAGGTCCGCCTTCTTTATCTTGTTGATGTTTATTCCGTCATAGCGAATCTTGCCGTCCGCTATGTCATAGAAGCGGTTGATAAGATTGGTTATCGTAGTCTTGCCCGCGCCCGTGGCGCCGACAAAGGCGACCTTCTGACCCGGCTCTGCGTAGAGCGTGATGTCGTGGAGGACTTCCTTTTCGGGCGTGTAGCCGAAATCGACATGATCGAGCACGACCTGACCCTCGAGCTTTGTGTAGGTCAGGGTGCCGTCGCCGTGCGGGTGCTTCCACGCCCACATTCCGGTGTGCTCATTGACTTCGACTATCTCGCCGTTCTCCTCTTTTGCGTTGACGAGGGTGACATAACCGTCGTCCGTCTCGGGCTTTTCGTCCATGAACGTGAATATACGCTCGGCGCCCGCGAGGGCGTTGACTATGGAGTTGAACTGGTTTGATATCTGGGAAATCGGGTTTATAAAGTTGCGCGAGAGCACGAGGAACGAGGCTATCATGCCCAGCGACACGGTGTTCACGCCCGTGAGTCCGAGGTTCTTCGTTCCGGCTATCGCCATATACGAGCCTATAACGGCTATGAGTATATAGAGGAAGTATCCGAATGCGTTGGTCATGGGCATCATCGAGGTCGCGTGACCGTTTGCGCTCGCCGCGTTGTGCTCCCAAACGGAGTTGCGCTGCTTCATCTCTTTTTTGGACTGCTCCTCGTGGCAGAATACTTTTATAACCTTCTGCCCGTTTATCATCTCTTCAATATAGCCGTCGAGGTCGGCTATGGACTTCTGCTGAGCGACGAAATATGCGCCGCTCTTGCCGATAACCTTCTTGATGAGCTGCATGATAATGACAAGCGACAGGCAGACGACAACAGTCAGTCCGATGCTGATATAGAGCATACAGCAGAACACGGCGGCGACGGTAAACGCAGACGCGATAAGCTGACCCATCGACTGCGCGAGCATCTGGCGCAGGGTGTCGGTGTCGTTCGTATAGAGGCTCATCGTGTCGCCGTGGGTGTGCGAGTCGAAATATCTTATCGGCAGGCGCTGCATCTTTTCAAACATCTCGTCGCGTATGGTTTTCAGCGTACCCTGGGCAACCGTTACCATGCGGCGGTTATAGATGAGCGTTGAGAGCGTGCCGATGAGGTAGACAGCAGCCATGGTTATCAGCGCGCGTATGAAGCCCGAAAAGTCGGGCGAGGCCTGACCTATCATGGGGGTTATATAGTCGTCGATGAGCGATTGGAGGAACATCGACGACGCCGCGCCCGCAACGGAGCTCAGCAAAATGCAGACGGTGACCAAAACGAGCGTTCCCTTGTAGTTCTTCATATATGAGAGCAGGCGCTTGAGCGTTTTCTTGTCGAGCTTTCTGGGCTGCATTCCGGGTCCGCCGGGCATGCCCTTGGGTCCGCCGTGCATAGGCATAGGCTTACTCATCGTCGTTTCCTCCCTTCTGCTGGGATTCGTAAACCTCGCGGTAGATATCGCAGGTCTTTAAAAGCTCTGCGTGCGTGCCCTGCGCGACTATTCTGCCGTTGTCGAACACGAGAATCTTATCCGCGTTTTGAACCGAGCTTATGCGCTGGGCGATGATTATCTTCGTCGTCTGCGGCATATACTTGGAAAGTCCCTTTTGAATGAGCGCATCGGTATGGGTATCGACCGCGCTCGTCGAGTCGTCCAAAATGAGCACCTTGGGATTCTTGAGCAGGGCGCGGGCTATGCAGAGCCTCTGCTTCTGGCCGCCGGAGACGTTTGTGCCTCCCTGCTCGATGTAGGTGTTGTAGCCGTCGGGCATCGCGCTGACAAATTCATCGGCCTGCGCGAGCTTGCAGGCGTGCTTCAGCTCCTCGTCTGTGGCGTTTTCGTTGCCCCAGCGCAGGTTTTCCGCTATCGTGCCGGAAAACAGCTCGTTCTTCTGCAGAACCATGGCAACGGCGTTTCTCAGCGTATCAAGATCATATTTTCTCACGTCCACGCCGCCGAGCATCACTTCACCGCCCGTTACATCGTAAAGGCGCGGGATGAGCTGGACGAACGAAGACTTCGACGAACCCGTGCCGCCGATTATGCCGACCGTCTCGCCGGAGGCTATATGCACGTTGACATTGTCGAGCACCTTTGTATCCGCCTTTGAAGCATAGGCGAAGTTGACATTTTTATAATCTATCTCGCCGTCTTTGACTTCGAGAACGGGGTTCGCGGGGTTCGAGATATCGGTCTTTTCGTTGAGTATCTCAGCTATACGCTGAGCGGAAGAACTCGCGATTATCATCATGGCAAAGACCATGGAGAGCATCATGAGGCTCATGAGTATCTGCATGGCGTAGGTGAACAGCGCGGTAAGCGAGCCCGTAGTCAGACCGAGTGCTGCGTTGTTGCCGCTGGCGATGACCGCCTTCGCGCCGAGCCACGAGATGAGTATCATGCAGGTATACATGCAAACCTGCATGATCGGCGAGTTGAGCGCGATAAGGCGCTCCGCTTTTGCGAAGTCTTTGTATATCTTCTCGGATATCTTCTCGAATTTGCTTATCTCGTGATCTTCCTGATTGAAGGACTTGACGACTCTTATGCCGCGCACATTCTCCTGAACGACGTTGTTGAGCTCATCGTAGGTGTGGAAAACGCGCTTGAACACGGGGTGCACCTTGATGATTATCAGCACGAGCAGAGCCGCGAGGACAGGTATAATCGCAATAAACATAAGCGAAATCTGGCTGTCTATTCTGAACGAGACTATCATGGCGAAAATCAGCATAACCGGTCCGCGTATTGCTATTCTTATGAGCATTTGAAATGCATTCTGTACATTCGTGACATCCGTCGTCAGTCTTGTAACGATGGAGGCCGTTGAAAATTTATCGATGTTCGAAAACGAAAACGTCTGCACGTTGTCATACATATCGCTGCGCAGATTCGCGCCGAAGCCCGCGGACGCACGCGCGCCGAGGAACGCCGCCAGCATTCCCGTGACCATCTGAAACACGGCGAGGCAAAGCAATATAAGGCCGTATTTCCAAACCATGGACATTACTCCGCCCTCGATGCCGTTGTCGATAAGTCCCGACATACACAGCGGAATAACTATCTCGAACACGACTTCAAACGCGGACAAAAAGACGGTTATCCACGAAACTTTTTTGTACTCGCGCATACTCTTTTGCAGAGTTTTTATCATATTCTCACTCCCTCTTTACTTCTTTGCTCCACTCTCCGCACAGCAGCCTTGACCGCCGTCTATCCCGAGGTTTTTGCATATCCTCGAAAGATATCCGCGCAGCTGCTCCGTTTCCTTGTCGGTGAACGATTTCAGCATCTCCCGTTCACTCAAATCTATAGAACGGCGTATTTCGAGGTTTATGTCCCTGGATTTGTCGGTTAAGCGGACTAACTTGTTTCTCTTGTCCGCCGGGTCGGCGCAGGTTGACAGAAATCCGCCCTGCTCCATGCGCGTGACTATTCCGACTACCGTCGGATGCGAGACATGTGCGTAATCCTCGATTTCTTTTTGCGTCGCTTGCCCGCCGTGCTCTGCGAGGAATCTCAGAATACGCGACTGCGCAAAGGTCAGCCCGTGCTTGCTCAGTCCCGCATCGGCGTTGGCTTTCAGACGGTTGTCTATGAGCTTAAAGAAATATCCGATGTGCTCCATAGCGATCTCCTTTCCGCAAAAAAATCCGTTCGGCATAATATTAAGTGTAGCACGCTACACATTATACATATATGAGCGCCGATTGTCAACAATATGTTTGTAAACAATTTGTGACCTCGGCGCCGAAGTTTTTTATGTTTTATTTTCGTTTAATCTAAAGACGGTGCGAATGAGCTCGGACGCGGCGCGGATACCCTGTTCATCGGGGTTCATGAGCAGCAGGCGCGACGTGCCGCCGATACAGAAGATTATCTTCTCCTTGCGCTCCGGCTCGTCATCGTCGTTTAGATATATTTTGAAGAGAGCCGCCTCGGCGTCGTTTAGCAGAGATGCGATATCGCCGCCGTAGAGCGCGTTTAGGAGCCGCTCCTCGCGCAGGATAGCGCCGACCAACTCGGAGACGAAGGCATAGGTGTCGCTGAACGCCTTCTCCGCGCAGTCGCAGCGGCTAAGGATATCGGCAACCGTCTCGCGGCAGATGTGGCGGTGCAGGCTCTCCATGGTGTCGTAGTGGGAATAGAAGGTAGTTTTGTTGATAAGCGCCTCCCGGCACAGGTCGCTGACCTTGACGGGCGACGGGTCTCGCATACGCATATCGACATAGGTGTGGACTATCAGCCGCTCCGTTTTGATATAGCGCAGATCGTTTTTATTTGCCATTTAACCGCCTCTTTTCGGAATAGGTTGCTTATATTACCAAAGTGCGAAAGTGTTTCTTGATTAAACAACTTTCGTTGCTTATAATGTTAGCATATACTAAAAAATATTACAAGGGGGAGTGCGCCGAATGAACAGAAAAGACCGTAAGGACCGCACGGTTTATATCATGCTCACCGATTATCCGGACAAAGTCTCGCGGGCAATAAAAAGAGTCGGTCTTTGGGAATACTCCCATATGTCTATAAGCACGGACGAACACTATCCGAAATTTTTCAGCTTCACGGGCAAGCGCGGATTCATGACCGAGGACTTCGATCTCCATCCGACCTACAAAGGCACGGACGTTCCCTGCGCGCTGTTTGCTCTGCCGGTGACGGAGACGGAGCTTCGCAACGTCGAGCGCATAATAAAGCACATGACCTCAAACGCCGAGAAATACAAGTACAGCTATATCGGCCTTGCTCTGCTGTATTTGCGGATAATCCCCAAGCAGCGCGGACGCGACACCTGTGTGGGCTTCGTATCGCGCACGATAAGGGAGCAGACCTCGCTCTCCGAGGGACGCAGAAAGAAATTCTGCAGTCCGAACGACATAAAGTCTTTTTTCATAAACCAGCTCGTATTCGAAGGCCCGCTGAGAGTCCTGCTGCAAAAGGGAAAAGCATAAAAACAAAAGACCCGCCGCCGGTTAGCCCGCGCGGCGGTTTTTCAGTTAAAATCGGCGCGAAGTCCGATTTTGCAGTGTGATAAATCGGGCTCGGCGGAGCAGCCATAACCGAAACTGCGCTGCAATCCGCAATTTATCAAACTCGGCACAGCGCAGGAGGTCGTTTTGCCGAAAAGAAAAGGGAGTCGAAACTGACTCCCTTAATTTTATTTCTGCCGAGCTTTCGCTTTTTTCTTTGGCTTTTCTTCGCCGAGGTCGATTAGGATAAACGAGACGTTCCAGATAAGTATCGCCAGGAACAGGACTGCCATAACTACGGGTGCGGTGCTCATTGTTACGAGAACTATCTTGCCGAAGAGATTCATAAACGCCATGTCGGTAAGAGAGCTCAGCGTCAGCTTGCCCGCGTCGACGGCGGCCGCGATATCCGAAAACGCTATTTTCATGCCGATGAGGCACAAAATGCCTGCCGCGCCGAGTGCGGCGGTCGTCTTTCTCGAATTGGTCGCCGCGGCAACAATGATAATGGCGAGCGCGATGAGCAGGGCGAGCGCGAAGCAAACGGCAAAGGCTATGAAGTTGCCCTTGAATTTAAGCAGTCCCTCGGGAATCTCGGACATATTATCCTTGTTAAAAACACCGGCAAAAAGACCGTCTCCCGTGAAAAGCTCGACGATGCGCTTTATGCTCAGCGCCTCTACGATATTCGAGTCATAGAGGTTTGCGTGCGCATAGACGGTGATTATATCCGTGAAATATGCGACGGGAAAAATTGCCGCCGCGAGCAGCGCAGTCACTATCCTGTTGAGAGCCTTCATGCTGACCGACCTTCTTTCTTGAAAATGCTTATTTCTTCTTTTTATCCCATGAGGAATTGAGCGCGACGGTGCGGTTAATTATGAGATTGTCCGGGGTGCTGTCCTTGTCAACGCAGAAATAGCCCTGGCGCATGAACTGGAACGTGTCGCCCGGCTTTGCGCCGCGAAGTCCGCCCTCGAGCAGGCAGCCGTCGATAATTTTAAGCGAATCGGGGTTGATATTCTGAAGATAATCGCCGTTTCCGTCCTCGCCTGCGGGATTTTCTGTGTTGAACAGGCGGTCGTAGAGGCGCACCTGAGCCTTTACGTTGTCCGCCGCGCTGACCCAGTGCAGAGTGCCGCGAACCTTTCTGCCGTCGGGCGTCTCGCCGCCGCGGCTCTCGGGGTCGTAGGTGCAGTGCAGGCAGGTGACCTCGCCGTTTTCATCCGTATCATATGAGTTGCAGGTCACATAATATGCGCTCTTGAGGCGCACTTCGTTTCCGGGGAAAAGCCTGAAATATTTCTTGACGGGCTCCGCCATGAAGTCCTCGCGCTCAACATAGAGCTCGCGGGAGAACGTGACCTTGCGGTGGCCGAGCTCGGGCTTGTCGGGATTTATCTCGACCTCTATCTCCTCGGTCTTGCCCTCGGGGTAGTTGTCAATAACGAGCTTTAACGGATTGAGAACAGCCATGGCGCGCGGGGCGTTCTGATTGAGATTGTCTCTGACGCACGCCTCGAGCAGGCCGTAGTCAACAACGCTGTAGGCCTTTGCCACGCCGACGCGGCCTATGAAGTCGCGTATCGCGGCGGCGGGATAGCCCCTGCGGCGCATTCCGCAGAGAGTGACCATTCTCGGGTCGTCCCAGCCGTTGACAACGCCGTTCTGAACCATTTCGAGGCACTTTCTCTTGCTCGTCACGCAGTAGTTGAGGTTCAGACGTGCGAACTCGATCTGGCGCGGCGGCTCTTCAAAGCCGATAGCGTCGACGAACCAGTTATAGAGCGGCCTGTGATTCTCGAACTCGAGCGAGCACAGGGAGTAGGTGACTTTCTCCGCAGCGTCGGAGAGGGGATGCGCGAAATCGTACATCGGATAGACGCACCACTTGTCGCCCGTCTGATGATGGGAGACATGCGCGATTCTGTAGATGACGGGGTCGCGCATATTGATATTCGGGCTCGCCATGTCTATCTTGGCACGAAGCACCTTTTCGCCGTTTGCAAACTCGCCCTCGGTCATGCGGCGGAAGAGGTCGAGATTCTCCTCGACCGAACGGTCGCGGTAGGGGCTGTTTTTGCCGGGCTCGGTCAAGGTGCCGCGGTATTCGCGTATTTCATCGGGCGACAGGTCGCAGACATACGCCTTGCCCTCCTTGATGAGCTTTATCGCGCACTCGTAGAGGAAGTCAAAATAGCTCGAGGCATAATATACCTCGTTCCACTTGTAGCCGAGCCACTCGATATCCTCTTTAATGGCGTCGACGTATTCGACATCCTCCTTGGAGGGGTTGGTGTCGTCGAGACGGAGGTTGCAAATGCCGCCGTACTTCTCGGCAATGCTGAAATCGATGCAAATAGCCTTTGCGTGGCCGATATGCAGGTAGCCGTTAGGCTCCGGAGGAAATCTCGTCTGCACGCGGGTGTTGACCCCGTTTGCGAGATCCTCATCTATGAAGTCGGTTATGAAATTCGAATTGAGATTTGTGCTGTCCGCCATTTATATCTCCTCCTTGTAGTGTGCGAGTGCCGAGGCGAGTCTCGCTCTGACCCTGTCCTCGCCGAGCAGCCTGATTATCGAATGAAGGTCGGGCGTGTTGCGTCGCGAGGTCACGGCGATTCTGATAACGGTCGACAGGTCGCCGACATGACCCTTGAACGCCGAGGGGTCTTTCTTGTATTCCTTGACGTTGGGCGTGTAGCCGAGCGGCTCGCACATGGCCTTTATGCGCGCAAACCACGCGTCCTTGTCGTCGTTTATGTCAAACTCGCCGATGTATTTTTCGAGTATTGCCGCCGCGTCGCCTGCGCCGATGTTCTCGGGCAGGGTGTAGTCGGGGGTATACAGCCCGTCGTAGAAGTAGGAGACGAAGTCCTTGACCTGCTCCCAGCTTGCGATATCCTTTCGCGGCTTCGGGCAGTCGCGGTCTATCGAGAATATGCCGCGCGCAAAGTCGCGGTCGGAGTCGAGAAGCGTATATAGCTCGCCGTCGTATTTTTGCGCCCAGTCAAGCACGCTTGAAAGCACCTCGTCCGCCGTCATGTGTGAAATAATATTCTTGCTCACGTCGTTGAGCTTCGCCATGTCGAACAGGCAGCCGCTGACGCTCATCTTCTTGAGATTAAACGGGAATTTCCAACAGTCCTCCGAGGGATTGGCTCTGCGCCAGTCCTCGAAGTTCGAGTTGAGCAGCGTCATGATGTATTCTATAACGCTCTCTTTCGGATAGCCCTGCTCGACAAAGTAGCTGACCGCCGCCTCGGGGTCCTTTCTCTTGGAGAGCTTGCGCTTTGCGCCCGTCTCCTCGTCTATCTTCATCACCTGCGGAGTGTGCGCGTATTTCGGCACTCTGTAGCCGCAGGCCTTGAACAGCGCGATGTGCTTGGGGACGGAGGATATCCACTCCTCGCCGCGAATGACGTGGGTCGTGCGCATAAAGTGATCGTCGCAGACGTGCGCAAAGTGATAAGTCGGCACGCCGTCGCTCTTTAAGAGCACCTCGTCGATTATATTCTCGGGCATCTCTATCTTGCCGCGGATCAAGTCGTCAAAGACTATCCTCTTGTTCTCATCGCCCTCGGAGCGAAAGCGCAGCACATAGGGCTCGCCCGCCTCTATGCGTCTCTTCTGCTCCTCAAAGCTCAGGCTGCGGCACTTCGCCCACTTGCCGAAATATCCGGTTATCGCAGCGCCGCCGTTTTCCTGCTCCTCGCGTATGGCGGAGAGCTCGTCCGCCGTGCAGAAGCAGGGGTAGGCCTTGCCCTCCTGCACGAGACGCTTGGCTATCGCGTGATATATCTCAACGCGCTTGCTCTGCGTGTAAGGGCCGTAGTCGCCCTTTTCCGTGTCAAAGCCGGTCACGCCCTCGTCGAATTCGAGACCGAAATTTTTGAATCCGTTGATTATCGCGGAGACGCCGTCGGCGACCTCGCGTTTTTTGTCGGTGTCCTCTATTCTCAGATAAGTCAGCCCGCCGCTGACTCTCGCCGTCAGAAAATCGACGAGCGCGCCGAACAGGCCGCCTATATGGAGATATCCCGTCGGGCTCGGAGAGAATCGGGTCACACGCGCCCCCTCGGGAAGCTCGCGCGGGGGGTATCTCAGCTCGCACTCCTCCGGCGTCAATATGTCCGGGCCGAACAGGAGATCGGCGAGTTTTTCGTTATCAGTCATTAAACCGCACTCCGTTTCTTGAGTAAATATATACACTATATTATCGCAGAAAAACGCCCGTCAATCAAGAGCCAAAGAACAATTTCTCAAATCAAAAGAGGACAATCGATAAAAATTTCATAAATCTTTAATTTTCCATTGATTTTTGCATTCTTTTATTTTATAATGAATACGACCGCGCAAGCAGTGGATTGATTTTTCGTGCTCATTCGCTCGGGAGAGAAAACCGCAAAAAAGCGCGACAGAATGAAGATTTCATATTCGGAGGTAACAGAAATGACAAAGAAGATCATAGCTCTTGTCCTTGCTCTCTGCTTCGTTTTTGCTTTTGCAGCCTGCAAGAAGGATAAGGACAACGGCGACACAACCACAGGCGAGCCCAACACTTCCGCAAACGGCGAGACCGTTGCAAACGACGAGTCCACCGATGCAGAACCCGCGAGCGGCGACGAGTCCACCGAGGCCGAGACCGACGCTTCCGGCAACACCGTAGCTCCCGAGGAGACCAAGAAGGACAATCAGGGCGGCAGCACCGTCACTCCCGCGAAGCCCCTTTCCGGCACTGCTGAAATAGTTTCCTATTTCAATACCGCTATCAACAACGTTAAGCCTCATTCTAAGAGCATCACCAGCAAGTATCTCAAGAACAGCCAGGCCGGCAAAGCCGATTTCGGCAACCTTCCGGGCAGCGTTCAGAACCTTGCAAACAAGCTCATTGCTCAGAACATGGGTGAGGATGCGAGCAAGAAGAATGCTACTTATACTTCCGCAGCCGACAAGAACAAGTACTTCCCCGTAGAGGGTCAGTCCTGGTCGAGCAAGCTCACCGCAACTAACGTCTCTTCCGCTACCGCTACCCCGAAGAACGGCGGCTATGTCATAACCATCAAGGTTAAGCCCGACCCGACAACCGACAAGGTCGTCATCGGCGGCGGCAATACCCCCAAGGCTTTCTCCGTTGTCACTCCCGATCAGATCTATGCTAACGCAGGCGCTGCAAAGAGCCTTATCGGCGATGTTAAAATCGGCTTCAGAAACGGCAAGATAGTCGCTACGGTCGACGCTAACGGCCATGTTACCGACGCTAAGTATTACTTCGAGTGGAACCTCTCCCTTGTCGCCGTCAAGAGCATCAGCGTCTCCATCTGGTTCGGCATCGAGCAGGAGTTCGCCATCAAGTGGTAAACTGATATAACGCAACAACCTTTGAGGCAGGAGAGCTCCTGCCTCAAACTGTATTTCTGAACATATTAAAAAAGAGGGATATTTAAAATGGAAAAGAAAGTTCTTGTTGAAACTTCCGCCCGCCATGTACATGTCACCAGAGAAGCTCTCGATATCCTCTTCGGCGAGGGCTATGAGCTGACCGTCAAGAAGGAGCTCTCTCAGCCCGGCCAGTTTGCGAGCAACGAGCGCGTTGCCGTTATCGGACCGAAGGGCAGCTTCCCGGCGGTCTCTATTCTCGGCCCCGTGCGTCCCGAGAATCAGGTTGAGATTTCGCTCACCGACGCCCGTTCGATAGGCGTGACCGCTCCCGTCAGAGAGAGCGGCGACGTTGCGGGCAGCGGCGCCTGCAAGCTTGTCGGCCCCAAGGGCGAAATAGAGCTTGAGTGCGGCGTTATCGCGGCGCAGAGACATATCCATGCAACTCCCGAGGACGCCGAGAAGTTCGGTCTCAGTGACAAGCAGATTGTCAGCGTGAAGATCGATTCCGACGGACGCTCGCTCATATTCGGCGACGTGGTAGTCAGAGTCAGCCCGAAGTACGCTCTGGCAATGCACATCGATACCGACGAGTCCAACGCCGCAGGCGCAACTCCCGGCCTCATGGGCGAGATACTCGCATAACTCTCCGAAATTCAGCCCTCTGCGCTTTTTCGTGCGGAGGGCTTTTTCTTTCTCGGATCGGCGGTGAAGGATAATATCTGTCTGCGATATTTCTTTTGCCGAAATGAACATTCCTTGCCGCCGCGATTTACGATGACGTATTTCAACAATTTATAAACCTTTTTGTTAAGCGATTTTTTATTTTTTGTCTATTGACGGATTTGTGCAGCAATTATACAATATATGTAACAAAACCCCAAAGGAGTGGAAAAGATGAAGAAGATTATTGCAATAATCCTTGCGACTGTGCTCGTTCTTTCGTTTGCGGCCTGCAAGAAGACCGACAAGAACCCCGATACAACCGCTGCGGCCGACGCTCAGACCTCAGAGCAGGCGGGTGACGTGACAGGTGAGGAGACCTCCTCCGAGGCGGAGAGCGAGACAGCATCCGACGAGGGCAGCACCTCCGATGAGACAGACGCTGTCAAGCCCTCCGAAAACAAGACCCCGTCCGGCGGCAGCACCGTGACTCCCTCAAAGGATCTCAACACCAACGACGCTGCGGCCTGCATCAAGGCTTATCAGGCGGCTATCGCCAAGACAAAGCAGTTCAAGAGCGGCAGACAGAGCATGTCCCTCAAGGGCGAGATAACCGCAAGCGGATTTCTCGGAGCCATTTTTAATGTGGCTCAAAAGAGTATAGCCAACGCGCTGAGCAAGAACTCCAAGGATCGCACCGATATCCCCGGCAACCCCTCGGGTATGAAGGCGAGCCACATGAAGAGCGCGAGCGCAGTGACCAGCGGCAACTACACCACCATAACCTTCAACGTCAAGGATCAGACCCAGGGTCCCAAGGCGAGCAACCATGCAGGCTCCGTAGGCTGTGCGGTCGGTACTCTCGGCGATGTTGACAGAGCTATAAAGGAGCTCGGACTCAAGGTTGACTACAAGGACGGCAAGATAGAGCTGACCTACACCAACTGCAAGGTCGTTGTCAAAATCGACAACACCACCGGCAAGGTCGTCGAGGGCAGCTGGGTTTATGATGTCAACGTCTATGCAAACGGCATCAAGGTCTCCGGCGTCTCCGTAAACAACCTCAAGGGTATCGTCGCTTTCTCGTATACCGCGAAGGGCTGATAACCGAAAAACCGAAGCCGTCCGTCTTTTTCAGGCGGGCGGCTTTTTGCTGTCTTTTGACAAAAAAAGCAAGATTCCGCCGGCTTTATTAAAAGTTAATTATTATATACACTTTTTTATAAGATTTTTCTTGACCTGACTGCGCCGATAGCTTAAAATATAAATCCGGGAATAAATACTACGGGAGGGAGAAGAATGGATAAAAAGCTTTTGAGATTCGCTGCGGCAGTGCTTGCGGCAATATTGCTCTTTTCCTTCTCGGCGTGTAAGAAGGATGACAGCGACTCCGACTCCTCAACCGAGGAGCCGTCGGTAACGGTAGACTCGGGCACAGTGACCGAGTCGACAAAACCGGAGGGAGAGAGCACAACGGGCGAGCCGACTACCGTCGGTCCAAGACCCTCGACGCAGACCGGCCCCTCCGGCACGACAAAGCCCGAGGCTATTAATGTTTACAGCGGGCTCAACTCCACCAATACCTCTAAGGTGCTTCGATATTACAAGGCGGCGGCTGCGAACACAAAGAGCATAGACGCCACGCAGCTTATGTCGATAAAGCGCGTTGACTACACTCCGCGCAACAGCTTCCAAAAGGGAATGCTCTCCCTGTTTACGGGCATAGCCTCTGCGGCGCTCGCGGCGAACAGCACGCCTGTGAACGAAGTGCCCGGAGTGCCCGATGAAATTAAGTCGAGCGACCTCATTTCGGCAAATGCCGTCGCTTACGGCAACTATACTATAGTGACCCTGAATGTCAGAACACAGCAGGATGATCAGAACACAAAGGACGCGCACCGCGGGCCTGTCGGGCGCACTGTCGGCACGGTAGGCAACCTTGACAGAGTCTTTGACGAGATGCCGAGCATCAAGGTGGACACCTCAAAGGGCAGCATTACGCTCAGATATGACGACTGCAAGGTCGTTGTCAAAATCGATAATGTCAGCGGAACGATAGTCAGCGGCACATGGAGCTACACCGTCGATATAGATGTAGATAATATATACGCGAGTATAGCGGGCAGCGACAGTATGCTGATAACGGATACCGGCGGCGCGGTCGATTACGTCATAAAGACTAATGACGGGACGACGCTTCGCAACGGCGTAAAAAAATAAAATATGGGACTGTCTGCGGCTAAACGCGACAGTCCCGTTTTTTCACGGCAATAAGAGAGAGCGGCCTTTTGACAGCACTCTCTGAGATTGTACAAAAAGCCAACCGCCTTGTATCACAATGCGAAACTCGTACCCCAAATGCCTAATAAAACAACATCATTAAAATCTATGAAGGGTTGAAATCTCTTTTACTAAACTTTTCGTTTGAACCATAATGCAAATAGCTGTCAGCACTATCCTTGACAAAATATTGTGAAACGGTATATTGGCTTTTATCGTCTGTTGATAATATCAAAATAAGCCTTTGCCCTTTTTGATAAGTGAAGCCATCGTTATTACTATATTCAATGCCATTGATTGTTCCTCCAGACTGCATTAGCTTAATACTCTTAGAGGGGATATCTCCACGAATTACTTCTGAAACTGTAAAAGTAACGCATGAGTAGGCATGGTTTTCAATTAGCTCTGGAGCAGCAATATCTGTAACAATCCCTTCCACAATTAAAGCGGATTCGCCTATCTCCTTTGTCAAATTAGGCTGTATAAAAGATTTTGCATTTCCGCTTTGGTAAGAAGGAGCAGATTGTGTAGAGGATTCATTTGAATTTGCCTTTTTTTGAAACAACCGTTCAGCAAAGCCAGCATCATATTTTACACCATCATTTCTAACGAATTCACCAGATGATATCTGATTGAATTTAAAACATTGATGTAAAACATATGAGTCATCATCTAAAAACACTATAACTTCTTCTCCTAACTGAAACACGACACTTGGACTATACATAAATTTTTCGTTTTCCCAGATACCACCTAATTCCTTAACAGTAACTATGCTACCAATGGCGTAATCTGTATTTTTGCTTTGAACAACCTTTATTTCTACTGTATGATACACAATCTCATTATTCATTTGGGATTCCTCATTAACTTTGATAACTTCGCCTTTTAAAATAGCAGATGCTTTTTTTATGGCTTGATCATCTGTCAAGTTTTCAAAATGTATATAAATACTTTTTGTTAGTATTTCATTATTAACTGGATGCGGAGATTCAGAATGGGTTTCATTTTCATTTTTATTTGTTGTACAACCGCTTGAAACAAGAAAAATTATGCAACATAAAATGCTGAAAGATATTCTTTTAATATTTTTCATTCTTAACACCCCAAATCATTCAATAATAAATTTTGAATTTTTATTGCTTTTTTGATTGGTGAACTTAAAACACTGGAATCACCCCTTTTAAAATATCTAAATTAGTTTTTATATAGAACACCGTGAAGAATTTCCTCGATGTTGCTCTCTACATAAATACAACAATTTTACAGTACAAACAGGTGAAATTAAGTTGATAACTCCTTGGAAAAGTAACGCTTTCTTTCCCAACTACATCCGACAATCGGCGTTACGGAGCCGGTTGTCGTAAGTCGATTCGTCTTGCCCTGCACGCCACAGTGCTCATGTCCTTGGTTCCCCATCAAAATGAGGCAGAATTTATAGTTTTTAGACAGTCAGAGAGAGCTGTCAAAAGACAGCTCTCTCTGTTTTTTATGTTTATTTGTCGGACTCGGCCTCGGCAGCCTTGGCTTCGTCGATGACCTTCTGCGCGACTACGGGCGGTGCGTCCTCATAGCGGGTGAACTCGAGGGAGAACCAGCCTCTGCCGGCGGTCACGGAGCGCAGGACTGTTGAGAAGTCGCCCATCTCGCCCATGGGAACCTCCGCGATGAGCTCCTGAATCTTCGGCTCGTCGGACGGACCCATGCCGAGCACGCGGCCGCGGCGCTTGGTGACATCGCCCATGATGTCGCCGAGATTTTCATCGGGCATATAGGCCTTCAGAGTGCCTATGGGCTCGAGGATAACGGGATTAGCCTGCGGAATACCGTTCTTGTAGGCTATGTTGGCAGCGGTCTTGAACGCCATTTCGGACGAGTCGACCGGATGATAAGAGCCGTCATAGAGCGTAGCCTTTAAGCCGACCATCGGATAGCCTGCAAGCACGCCCTTCTTGACGCTGTCGCGCAGACCCTTTTCGACTGCGGGGAAGAAGTTCTTCGGCACGGAGCCGCCGACAACCTCCTCGGCGAAAACGAGATCGTCGCTCTCGCAGGGCTCGAAGCGGATAAAGACGTCGCCGAACTGGCCGTGTCCGCCGGACTGCTTCTTATGTCTGCCCTGAACCTCGACCTTCTTGCGGATGGACTCTCTGTATGCAACCTTCGGTACGCTGAGGTCAACCTCAACGCCGAACTTGTTCTTGAGCTTGGATACGATAACGTCAAGGTGCTGTTCGCCCAGACCGGAGAGCACCTGCTCGCGGGTCTCCTTGTTGATGACGAACGAAATAGTGGGATCCTCTTCGAGAAGTCTGAGCAGGCTCGCCGCGACCTTCTCTTCGTCGCCCTTCTTGCGAACCTTGACTGCCATGGACAGGCAGGGGGTCGGGAACTTAATGCCCTCGAGGGTTATCGGGTTCTTGGGCGAGCAGATAGTGTCGCCCGTCTTTATGCCCGCAAGCTTCGTCACAACGCCGATATCGCCGGCGGGGATGCAGGCTGCGTCCTCCTGCTTGCTGCCCTTGAGGGTGATTATCTTGCCCATTCTCTCGCTCTCTTCGGTGCGGGAGTTATATGCGGGAGTGTCCGCGGTTATCTTGCCGGATACGACCTTGAAGAAGGACATCTTGCCGACGAACGGGTCGGCGATGGTCTTGAAGCATATAGCCGCAAGAGGGCCGTTCTCGTCGCAGGGAAGACCGTTCTCGCCCGCCTTGTCGGCTGCGGAGGGAGCGGAATATACTATCTCGTCAAGGAGCATATCGATAGCTTCGCAGGTGTAGCCCGCGCAGGCGTATACGGGGATAACGGAGCCGTCGCTGACTCCGGAGTTGAGAGCCTTGATTATCTCTTCGCGGGTGAAGGTCTCGCCGGCAAAGAACTTCTCCATAAGCTCGTCGTCGCTCGAGGCGACGGCCTCGGTGAGTATATCGAGCATCTCGTCAAGCTGCGCGTCGGAGGGCATATCGACTTCCTTTTTAGTGCCGCCGCTGTAGTCAAAAGCCTTGCGGGATGCGAGGTTTACATACGATGCGACCTTGCCGTTCTCCATATGGGGGACGATAACGGGGCAGATAGCGGCGCCGACCTCCTCCTTTATGGCTGCAAAGGTCTTGTAGAAATCGGTGTTATCCGCGTCGCAGCGGGTGATTGCGAACATTCTCGAGATACCTCTGGCGTTCGCGGCCTTGAGAGCCTTCTCCGCGCCGACGTCGAAGCCCGAGCCCGCCGCGGTGACTATGAGCACGCTGTCCGCTGCGCGGATGCCTTCGCTCATGCCGCCCGCAAAGTCAAAAAGACCGGGAGTGTCAATTATATTTATCTTCGCGCCGTTCCACTCTATAGCGGCAACAGCGGTTGATACCGTGGCCTTTCTCTTCTTCTCCTCGGCGTCAAAGTCGAGCACGGTGGTGCCGTCGGCGACTCTGCCGAGTCTGTCTGTAGCCTTCGCGGTGTAGAGCATGGCCTCCGCAAGGGTAGTTTTTCCTCTTCCGCCATGGCCTGCAATGGCGATATTTCTGATGTCTTTCGCGTTATAGGCTTTCAAAAAAAGTCCTCCTTATCAAAGCGCCGCCGCGCGTTTAGATTTACTGCATAAAAAATAACCACAGTTTTGAGGAAATTATAGCATACATAACTATAGATTTCAATAAAAAATTGAAAATATATTCATTAATGTTATATAAACAGATTAGACGGGACGCAGGGACGCAAAAGAATAGAAAATACTATGTTTTGTCACATTGAAGTGCGTTCCGAATAATATTTGCATCGGATATAAAAATAAGGACCGCGGATTCGCCGCAGTCCCTGACGAAAATATCGCCCGCAATAAAATATCCCCCGCGCCGCTCGACGCAGGGGATACTCGGATTAAATTAAATATTTATGCAGCGTTTCGCTCTTTTTTGCGCTCAACCGCACGTCTGATAGCTTTTCCTATCTCGAATACCGGGATAGTGGAGGCTGCGAGACCGGCGGAAATAAGCAGCTCATTGGTCTGGAAAGTGCCGCGCTCGATATCAAAGACCTCGTCGGAGAGACCGGGGAGGTATACGGCAATGAGGGTCAGTGCAGTTGTTACGACAAACGCACCGACGAGCCACCAGTTCATGTTCTTGAACATACTCTTAGAGAAGATGGAGCCTGTGCGCGAGCGCATATTGATAGCGCACATCATCTCGGCGAAGTTGACCGTCAGGAACGCCATGGACATAGCGTTTATGCAGTAGCCGTCGGCACCGCCGAAGAACATATTCTCGAAGCTGCCCACCTCGAGGCGGTAGCCGATGACATAGGCGGCAAGCTCTACTATTGCGAGGTAGATGCCCTGCCATGCCATGTCAAAGCCCGCGCCGTGGGAGAATATGCCGTCCGTAGTCGCTCTGGGCTTTCTCTTCATCAGGTTGCCCTCGGCCTTCTCCATGCCGAGCGCAAGGCCGGGCAGGGAGTCGGTGACCATGTTTATCCAAAGCAGGTGAACGGGCTCGAGAAGCTGGAAGTTGAGAATAGAGGCAACGAACATGATTATAACCTCGGACATATTCGTTGAAAGCTGGAACTGGAGCACCTTGCAGACGTTGTCATAGATCTTTCTGCCTTCTTCGACCGCGTTGACGATAGTGGCGAAGTTGTCGTCCGCGAGAACCATGTCGGCGACGTCCTTTGTGACGTCCGTGCCGGTGATGCCCATGCCTATGCCGATATCGGCGGCCTTTATGGAGGGCGCATCGTTGACGCCGTCTCCGGTCATCGCCGTAACCATGCCGCGTGCCTTCCATGCCTTGACTATCCTCGTCTTATGCTCGGGCTGAACTCGCGCATAGACGGAGTATTTGGTAACCTCTTCAATAAGCTCTTCGTCGCTGAACTTGTCAAGCTCCGCGCCGAGAATAGCCTGCGACGCGTCGGAGATTATGCCGAGCTCGCGGCCTATGGCGACTGCGGTATCCTTGTGGTCGCCGGTTATCATTATCGGGGTTATGCCCGCACCGCGGCACTCCTCGATAGCCGCCTTGACTTCGGGGCGGACGGGGTCTATCATGCCGGTAAGTCCGACGAACACGAGGTCGCTTTCAAGCGCCTCGGGCTCAAAGGACGCGGGGACGGAATCGTAATTTCTAAGCGCAACGGCGAGAACGCGCAGAGCCTTGTCCGCCATTCTCTTGTTGTCCGCGGCGATTTTTGCCCGAAACTCGTCGTCCATGGGAACTATCCTGCCGTCTATAAGCGCGGTTTTGCAAAGGTTGATAACAACGTCGGGCGCGCCCTTTGTGTACTGAACTATGCCGGAAGCCGTCTTATGGACGGTGGACATCATCTTTCTTCCGGAGTCGAACGGAGCTTCGCCGATTCTGGGGCTCGCCTTGACGAGGTCATTCTTGCTCATGCCCAGGGCATAGGCGTATCCGACGAGAGCGGCCTCGGTGGGCTCGCCCGTGACCTTGCCGGCGTCGTCTATCTGAGCGTCGGTGCAAAGAGCCATAGCCTCGGCTATGAGCTTCTCATTGTCGCCGAAATGATCGACGACGGTCATCTTGTTCTGGGTCAGAGTGCCCGTCTTGTCGGAGCAGATTATCTGAGTGCAGCCGAGAGTCTCAACTGCGGTAAGCTTACGGATAAGAGCCTGTCTCTTGCTCATCGCGGTAACGCCTATGGAAAGGATTATCGTGACGACTGCCGGCAGTCCCTCGGGTATGGCGGCGACCGCAAGAGCGATTGCGGAAATGAACGTGCTCAGCGCGGTGTTTCCGAGCAGCTCCCATGAGAAGGGCTCATTGCTGAGCACCAGTGACTCGACGAGACCGACCACGAACACAACTACGCATATTGCGATAACGAGCTTCGTGAGGAACTTTGAAAGCTCCGCCATCTTCTTCTGAAGGGGAGTCTGCTCCTGCTCGGCGTCCGAAAGGGCATCGGCTATCTTGCCCATCTCGGTGTCCATGCCGACCGCCGTAACAACTGCCTTGCCGCGGCCGTAGACTATAGTCGAGCCGCTGTAGAGCATATTTTTTCTGTCGCCCAGGGCGATATCATCGCTGCCCGCCGTGCAGTTGAGCGCGTCGATAAGCTTCGTCACGGGGACGCTTTCGCCCGTCAGAGCCGCCTCCTCGACCTTCATGCTGTGGCTCTCGATTATGCGGCAGTCCGCCGGAACGGCGTCGCCCGCCTCGAGCACTACAATGTCGCCTATCACAACGTCCTCGCTCTTTATTGTGACGACTTCTCCGTCACGCAGAACATGGCTCGTCGCCGCGGTCATCTCCATAAGAGCGTCCATGGCGGCCTCCGCCTTGCTGTCCTGAACGAGGCTCATGACGGTGTTGATGATAACAACTACGAGAATGACCAGCACGTCCGCAAAATCTCTGAACGAGAAGTTTGCGCCGCTCTCCACGACCGTCACAACGGCCTGAATTGCGGCTGCGACGAGGAGCATAATGATCATGGGGTCTGCGAGGGAGTTGATAAACTTCTTAAAGAGGCTGTCTTTTTCCGCCTCTTTAAGCCTGTTCTTGCCGTATTTGGCAAGGCGCTGCTCCGCTTCGGCCGAGGTCAAGCCTTTTTCGGAGCTCTCGACCGCCGAGAAAACCTTCTCTGTCGGCTCAAGATAGAATTTCATGCGCTTTCAAGACCTTTCTTTTTAATTTGAATGGCAGAGAGCGCAGGAAAAGATTGAAAAAAGACCTTCAACAGTATTACTGCCAAAGGTCTTGCATCAAACGCCTGAAGGCCGTCTGTCTGCTGCCAGCCGAAGCGAGATTGTTGGCAAACAGATAGGATAATCCCCATAGCTACTCCCCATTGGTACATCGATAAATGATATCATATTCGGGGGAAAAGTCAAGGCGTATTCAATAAAAAATTATCTTTTTGTCGAAAAAATGTCAAATTATTATATTATCTGGAGGCTTTTCTTTTCGCTGCGGCACGCTGAACGGCCTTGATTATCTCGACTATCGGGATTATCGAAAACGCGAGGGCGAGAGATGTCGCATATTCGGCGAAGCCTATCGGAGTGAAGCCGAAGGCGTTTGCGAGGAACGGTATCTCAATAACCGCCGTAGTCAGCACGAGCGACGCCACCATAGCGCCGAACAGGGGCAGGTTGTGGCTGCCGCGAAGGCTCATCTTTATGACCGAGCCGCGCTGCGAACGCATATTGAACGAGTGGAATATCTCACACATCGACATGGTGAGGAATGCCATGGTCATGCCCTGCTCGCACTGTGCGATGTTCATAAACGCCCAGTGTCCCGTCTCAAAGCGTTCGCCTATGAAGAACGCCGCGAGGGTCAGCGCGGTAACGAGCACGCCCTGATAGAGCACGTCAAAGCCGAGCCCGCCTGCAAATATTCCGTCCGACGGGTCGCGCGGGCGGCGGCGCATGATATCGCTCTCCGCCTTTTCGAGTCCGAGCGCGAGCGCCGGGAAGCAGTCGGTGACGAGGTTTATGAACAGCAGATGCGGCGCTTCGAGAATGGTGAAGCCGAGAAGCGTTGCGGTGAATATCGCGAGCACCTCCGCAAGGTTCGAGCCGAGCAGGAACTGAATGGCCTTTCGGATATTGTCATATATCCTGCGCCCCTCCTCGACGGCGTTGACAATGGTCGCGAAGTTGTCGTCCGTCAGCACCATGTCGGCGACGTTCTTCGTGACGTCCGTGCCGGTTATGCCCATGCCTATTCCGATATCCGCGCTCTTTATCGACGGCGCGTCGTTGACTCCGTCGCCCGTCATGGCGGTTATCTTGCCCTTTGAGCGCCAAGCGTTGACTATTCTCGTCTTGTGCTCGGGCTGCACGCGCGCGTATACATATATATTCTCGACTCTGTCCGCGAACTCCTCGTCGCTCATCGCGGAGAGCTCCGCGCCGGTTACGGCCTGCGAGGGGTCGGCGAGTATGCCGAGCTCCGAGGCGATGGCAACGGCGGTGTCCTTATGGTCGCCGGTTATCATAACGGGGGTTATGCCCGCGCCGCGGCACTCCTCTATAGCCGCCTTGACCTCCGGGCGAACGGGGTCTATCATGCCGGTAAGGCCGATGAATATCAGATCATGCTCGAGCGCCTCGGGCGAAAAATCGTCGGGCGCGGAGTCGTATTTTCTCATCGCCGCCGCGAGCACGCGCAGAGCCTTATCCGCCATCCTCTTGTTTTCCGAGGCTATTGTCGCCCTTATCCCGTCGGTCATCGGAACGATTTTTCCGTCGACAAAGGCGTGGGTGCAGAGGTCGACGACAACATCGGGCGCACCCTTTGTGTATTGAATGATGCCGTCCGGTGTCTTGTGGACGGTGGACATCATCTTTCTGCCGGAGTCGAACGGAGCTTCGCCGATTCTCGGGCTGTCGCTTTTCAGCTCACCCTTATGAAGTCCGAGGCTTATCGCGTAGCTGACGAGCGCCGCCTCTGTGGGCTCGCCGATCACGAGGCCGTCGGAATCCTCCTGCGCGTCGGAGCAGAGGGACATGGCTCTTGCGAGCAGCTTTTCGTCGCCGTAATGATCGACGACGGTCATCTTGTTCTGCGTGAGAGTGCCTGTCTTGTCGGAGCAGATTATCTGCGCGCAGCCGAGCGTCTCAACAGCGGTGAGCTTGCGGATAACCGCATTTTTCTTCGACATATTCGTAACGCCTATCGACAGCACGATAGTGACCACCGCCGCAAGTCCCTCGGGAACGGCGGCAACGGCGAGGCTGACGGCTACCATAAACACGTCGATAACGCTCTTGAATATCAGCGCGGGATCGCCGCCCGCGAGAGTGGAGCGCTCCATGAACAGCGAGAACGCGAAGATGAAAACGCAGATTCCAAGCACAAGGAAGGTGAGAGTCTTAGAGAGTCCCGCAAGCTTTTTCTGTAGCGGGGTCTGTCCGTCCTCCGCCTTTGTTATGGCGTCGGCTATCTTGCCCATCTCGGTATTCATGCCCGTGTCGGTGACAACGGCCTTGCCGCGTCCGTAGACAACGGCGCTGCCCATATACGCCATGTTCTTTCTGTCGCCCAGCGGAATATCGCCGCCGTCGCCCGCGCCGAGAACGGAGATAATTTTGCTCACGGGCACGCTCTCGCCCGTCAGCGCAGCCTCCTCTATTTTAAGGCTGGCGCTCTCGAATATGCGGCAGTCTGCGGGAACAGCGTCGCCCGCCTCAAGCACAACAACGTCGCCGACGGTCAGCTCCTCGCTCTTGACGGTCATGATTTTGCCCTCGCGTATGACCTTGGAGGTCGCCGCGCTCATCTCCTGAAGCGCCTCGATAGCCTTTTCCGCCTTGCTCTCCTGCAAGACGCCGAGCACGGCGTTTATGAGCACAACGGCGAGGATTATCACGGTGTCCGTAGGGAAGGACGGCGAGCCGGAGACCCTGCCCTCGTAGACTGTCGTCACGGCGGATATGACCGCGGCGACGATAAGGATGATTATCATCGGATCGGCAAGCTGTTCAAAAAACCGCCTGACGAGCGATTTCTGCTTTGCCTGCGCCAATTTGTTTTTGCCGTATTTCTCAAGACGGCGTTCGGCCTCGGACTGCGAAAGTCCGTTTTCCGAGCTCTCCGTCCGCTTAAACACCTCGCGGACGTCTTCAAGATAGTACTTCAATTTTTATGCCTCCCTTTCGGTTAAACAAAAAAGACCTTCGACAGACTATGTCTGCCAAAGGTCTTGCCTCAAACGCGCCTGAACGCATATGTCTGCTGCCAGCCGGGCTCGGTCGGTTGTTGCGGCCTGCACGACGGTTGGTGACAGCAAGATGGGCTTTTGCCCATAGCTACTCCCCAATGGATTACATTTATCATATCCTAAAGGACATATTTTGTCAATTAACAATTTGTAAATTTTTATCGGGCTTTCGTGATTATTCGACAAAATTGCTATTGACAAAGGCGAAACGGGATTATATAATTATTTGCGTATTCTGACAAATGTTTCTGTGGACTCGCATATTTTTTGTAAGCCATTGACCGTTTGCGTTTGATGGTTCGAGAAAATGTGCGGGTCCATTGCACAACATATAATATAGAATGCAAATTTTTTCACGGAGGTACCGCAATGAAGGGTACAGTCAAATGGTTCAACGCAGAAAAAGGTTTTGGCTTCATCGCTAACGATGAGGGCGGCGACGATGTTTTCGTACATTTCTCCGCTATCGTTGCAGACGGATACAGAACTCTTACCGAGGGTCAGAAGGTCACCTTTGAGGTCGAGCCGGATCCCAAGGATTCCAGCAAGCTCAGAGCTGTCAACGTTGTCGGCGAATAATTTTTCCCGCAGTTGATAAGACGGCCGCGTTTCCGCTGACCGCAGAGCAAAATGACAAAGGTCATAATTCACAAAGCGTGGATTATGGCCTTTATTTTTTCCCGATTTTTGACTTTTACGCTCTAATAATTATCTGTAAAGCGAAATGAATTGCCACGGGCAGAGTTGTTTTTGATATAATATTGTGATATAATTCAATATAGAACAGATATGCATACAGTGAAGAAGGGATGTGCGACGATGTCGGTTCCGAAGTATTATCAGTTTTTTCCATATGTTCTTGACTGCCTCGCGGACGGAGAGGAACATAATTTAAAAGAGATTGCGGAATATTGTGCCGATAAATTTAAGCTTACCGATGAAGACAAAAGAGAAATGCTGCCGAGCGGGCAGCCGACATATCTAAACCGCGTCGGCTGGGCAAGAACCTATCTGAAAAAAGCCGGATTGATAGACAGGGCTTCAAGATCGGTATATGTGATAACGGAGCTCGGGAAAGAGGCAGTTGAAAAAGGAAGCAGCAAAGTTGACCTTGATTATCTGCGTAAATTTGATTCTTTCAACGAGTTTTCCAATCCTAAAAATGCCCAAACGGAGAAGAGCGGCATAAACAAAAAAGAGGAAAGTCCGCAGGAACAGCTTGAAATCTCCATACGAGAAATCAATTTGTCGCTTGCCGACAGTTTGATGAGCGAGTTGTTGAAAATGACTCCGTATGATTTTGAAAACTTAATCGTAAGACTGCTTATAAAAATGGGTTACGGAACATTAAAACAAAACGAATCGGCAGTTACTCAAAAATCCGGAGATGAAGGTATTGACGGAATTGTGTCGGCAGATAAGTTCGGTTTCGATTCGATTTATATACAGGCGAAAAAGTGGAGGTCGGATACCACGGTCGGGAGACCCGAGATACAAAGATTTTTAGGTGCGTTGGCGGGACAGGGTGCAACAAAGGGGATTTTTATCACGACGGCACACTTTTCAAAAGAAGCAACAGCTTTTGCGGAAAAACAGCTGCACCAAAAAATTGTTTTGGTTGACGGGAATCAACTGACGGAACTGATGATTGAATATAATTTGGGTGTTTCGGTGGTCGAAACCTATGTAGTCAAAAGAGTTGACTACGATTTTTTTAATGATGATTTGTAATAAAACAGGCGTCAGAGCTCAGCTGCCTTGACGCCTGTTTTTCTGCTGTTCGGTAACAGCAGAAAGTAAATCAATCATTATTATTTCTTCTCGAAAGCATATCTTTGGCAATGCTCTTTGCAAGCTCATCCATGTGCGAGAAGTCCATGGCGGAGATATATATGCTCTCCAATTTGTCGTGAATTTTCTTTGCGCTCTTGAGCGAGTCCGCCGCCTCGGCGATAAACTCGCCGTAGGCCTTCTTTGTGAAGTTCAGCCGTGGCAGACGGCGGCGAAGCGCGGCGCGGTCGGTGAAGCGCGCGCAGTTTATTTTCACGGCTCCGTCAAGCTCCGCCTCATGCAGCCTGTTTGAGGTCACGAAGCCGAGCGACAGCGCGGGAATGAGCAGATGCTCCGGCTCGCCGCTCGGGTCGAGCGGGCAGGGGCTTGCGATTATATCGTGCCCGCCCGACAGCGCATATCCGCGCAGCAGGGAGAGCAGCGCCGATGAGCACGCCGCGTTTTCGTCCTCTATGACATAGACTTTCTCGCACATCGTCTCAACGGTTTTATTAAAAAAGGTTATCCCGTCCGGCGTGACGGCGGACAAATTTATGTGCCGCTCCTCGCCGATACGCCCCGCAGGAGCGCCGAACTCGCGCGCCGCTATACGCGATGCCGTGCGCTTTATTTTTGCCGTGTCGGCGCAGGCGAGCGTCAGGCGCAGAATATCCTCGCGCAAGAGAGCCGAGGCCTCGAGAAAACGTCTGCATCTGCGGTGATATGCCGCGTTTTCGTCGCTGAGAGAGATGATTTCGTCACGCCGCGAGCGCAGAATATCTTTATCCCAGAATTTGCCCAGGTCGATTATTTCCTGCGCGGCACCCGGATATTTCGGTTCGAGCGTGTGCGGAGGAGTGCCGTCAACTACTAAGCAGTTGAGAGCGGGCGCATACACGCCGTCGAGCGAGGCGGGGTCGGACGAGCAGTATATTAGCTCTGTCCCGATTTCTGCGTCGGTCAGGGCGGCGTTTATTTTTTTCATCAGGCTCGATTTCCCCGTGCCCGGACCGCCCTTTATTATATATGTGTACCCGCCCGAATGAGCGGGGCACAGCTCGCCGAAAAACGAATGAAAGCCCTCGGGCGAGCTGCACCCGAGAAAATAGCCGATGTTACCCATAATACGCCTCCCGAAAAGTCATATTACAGAGTATTCACCGCCCGCTTGTCAGGTTACGGAAAATACCGGCGCGGATTTTTTTGCCGCCGATAACACCCTCGTCAAGGTTGACAAATCGGGCTAAAAAAGGTAAAATATCACGGGTAAATTTGAATGGCTCTTGCGGAGTCTGTCCCTCTGTCGGACAAAGAGCCGCGACTATGTTTCTGAGGGAAGCGCCGCGGATTGAAAGCAGAAAGTCAATAAGTGCAGTAATATAAAATAAAATAATACAACCGGGTGTGGCGCAGCTGGGCGAGGAGGAATGCCGCCGCCGGTGGCGGATGAAGGCATTGCTCCGAGGTGAAGAAACAAGGAGCGGAGCAAGCGCTCCATCGTCCTCGGCTGCTCCATATCATTCGTTTCCGCCTTTGGCGAAAACTCATTCATTACGCCCCTCGTCCTCTCCCCAAAAAGGCAAGCCTTTTCGGGGTCCCGCGTTGCGCGACTATGTTTCTGAGGGAAGCGCCGCGGACTGAAAGCAGAAAGTCAATAAGTGCAGTAATATAAAATAAAATAATAAAACCGGGTGTGGCGCAGCTGGTAGCGCGGGTGGTTTGGGACCATCAGGCCGCAGGTTCGAACCCTGTCACTCGGACCACATCGAGTGGTCATAAGGAAATTCACTTATGACCACTCGCTTTTAATTTTATACCGCTTGCGTCCCCGTTGCAAAGCGGCAGTATCTGTTGTATAATTGCATTGAGACAAAACGAACCTAAGACACGCAAACTGCGGTGCTTTGGCTGCACAACAGTAAAGGGGGAATACGAATGCTCGGAGCGATAGTCGGCGATATCGTGGGCTCGATTTATGAGTGGAGGAATATCAAGACGAAGGACTTTCCGCTGTTCGGCAGCCGCTGCTCGTTTACGGATGACACGGTTATGACCTGCGCCGTGGCGGAGGCCGTTATGAACGGCGGGAAAAGGGAAGATTTTATCAAAGCGATGAAAAAGTACGGGCGGCTGTATCCGAATGTCGGTTACGGCGGCAAATTCAGAGCGTGGCTGTTCTCGGACGGCAGCGCTCCGTATGGGAGCTTCGGCAACGGCTCGGCCATGCGTGTCTCGCCGTGCGCGTGGGCAGCGGAATGCGATAGTGTGAGTAAAGCGGAGCTGCCCGACAGGTGCAGGGATTTGGCGAGGCTTTCCGCCGAAGTTACGCACAACCACCCGGAGGGAGTCAAGGGAGCAGTGGCAACAGCCGATGCGATTTTCCTGTGTCGGTATTACTTCGGGGGCTGTCACGGCGAAAACGAACAACCCGTCAATAATGACCCGGCTGAGTGCAAAAGGCTCATCAGGGAGCATATCGAGCGCGAATACGGGTACGACCTTTCCAAAACGCTCGACGAAATCCGCCCGTCATACCGCTTTGACGTTAGCTGTCAGGGCTCCGTGCCGCAGGCGATAACAGCGTTTTTGGAGAGCACGGATTTTGAGGACGCCATAAGAAACGCGATATCTATCGGCGGCGACAGCGATACTGTTGCGGCCATTACGGGAAGCATGGCCGAGGCCGCCTACGGTATACCGGATAGGATAAAGGAAAAGGCGTGTTCCTATCTGGATGAGCCGCTGAGAGCCGTGGTGAGGCGCTGGGACGGGTATATCGCTCGGTTCGGCGGCAAATAAAGCAGTCCGCGCTTGCGGCTTTTCCGCTTTTTGATTATGATATTAACGCAAAGGGGTGTTGTTATGTTTTCTGAAAAGTTTATCTGTGTAGGCTATGAATACACCGACTATACTTTCCATGTCCCCGCGCCGTATTTCCGAAAGACCTTTGAAACAGACGGCGAAATCAAAAAAAGCATAATTACTCTGACGGGTCTCGGATTTTATGAGCTTTATGTTAACGGGCGGCGGATTACCAAGGGTATTCTTGCCCCGTATATCTCGAACCCGGACGATATTGTTTACTACGACGAATATGACATAACGCAGGCTCTTGTGCCGGGGAAAAATGTTCTGGGCATTCTGCTCGGCAACGGTATGCAGAACGCGCCGGGCGGTCAGATCTGGGATTTCGATATAGCCGCGTTCAGGGGCGCTCCGCGCACGGCCTTCTGCGTCTCGACCGAATACCTTGACGGCAGAACCGATACCTTCGAGGCGGACGGTTCGGTCAGAACCGCGCCGTCACCGATTATTTTTGACGACCTGCGCTGCGGCTGCTACTACGACGCCCGCCTTGAAATTCCCGGCTGGTCAACGCCCGAGTTTGATGACAGCACTTGGAAAAACGCTCTTGCGGCGGAGACGCCGCGCGGCGAAAGGCGCCTGTGCGAGGCGGAGCCGATAGCGCCCGTGCGCGAGATAAAGCCGGTTCTGATAAGAAAATGCAGGCTCAAGGAATATATTTCCCGCGGCGATGTTGTCAAAGAGGCGAAAAAAGTAGCGAGCGACGAGCGCGACGGTTTTTTATATGACTTCGGCGTGAACTCGGCGGGTACCGTAAGGCTCAGGATAAGCGGCGAGCGCGGACGGCAAATCGATTTGCAGTTCGGCGAATATATCGCGCCCGACGGTGAACCCGATACGAGCAACGTCTGCTTTTATCCCGAGGGATATTCCCAGCGCGACGTGTATATTCTCAAAGGCGAGGGCGAGGAAGTTTTTGAGCCCGTGTTCACTTATCACGGCTTCAGATACTGCGTGGTGCTCGGTATAACCGAGGAGGAGGCGACCGAGGAGCTGCTGACTTTTATCGTGCAGAATTCGGCTCTTTGCGAGATAGGCTCGTTTCGCTGCTCCGACGAGACGACAAACAAGCTGCAGGCGATGACGAGAAACTCGGATCTTTCGAATTTTTATTATTTCCCGACCGACTGCCCGCACCGCGAAAAAAACGGATGGACGGGCGACGCCGCTCTCTCCGCCGAGCATATACTGATGAATCTCGATGCCGTCAACAGCTACCGCGAGTGGCTTCGCAACATCCGCGCCGCTCAGCGTGCGGACGGGGCTTTGCCCGGCATAGTGCCGACCGGCGGCTGGGGCTTTGAGTGGGGCAACGGACCCGCTTGGGATGCGGCGCTGACATACATTCCCTATTTCTGCTATGTCTTGCGCGGCGACAGAAAGATAATCGAAGAAAACGCGACGGCGATATTCCGCTACTGCGAATATATCTCACGCCGACGCGACGAACGCGGGCTTGTTGCAATAGGACTCGGTGACTGGTGTCCGGTGACGAGCGTAAAATCACCGCTTGAGTTTACGGACAGCGTCATCTGCATGAGTATACTCAAAAAGGCCGTCTATATTTTTTCGGAGCTCGGACTTTCGCTCGAGCGCGACTTCTGCGAAAAGCTCTATGATGAGCTGAGAACCGCGGTCAGGCGGCACTTAACAGACTTCGGCACCATGACCGCCGCGGGCTCCTGCCAGACCTCGCAGGCAATGGCGATATATTACGACGTGTTCACCCCCGGCGAAAAAACGGCGGCGTTCAAAAAGCTTCTTGAGATAATCAAACGGCGCGACGACCACGTTGACGCCGGCATACTCGGTATGCGTGTGCTGTTCAGGGTGCTCTCGGATTTCGGCGAACCCGATCTCGCGTTTAAGCTGATAACCCGCCCGGACTATCCGTCCTACGGAAACTTTGTCGAGCGCGGACTTACGGCATTGCCGGAGGATTTCCTGCGCGAGGAGGACACCCCCAATTCGCAAAATCATCATATGTACGGCGACATTTCCGCATGGTTCATCGAATATATCGGCGGCATACGAGTGAATCCTTTTCTGACCGACCCCTCCGAGGTCGAGATATCGCCGGTGTTTATTGAAAAGCTCGACAGCGCCGAGGCTTCGTATGAGACGGTCGGCGGCAGGGTGAGCGTAAAATGGTGCAGAACGAACGAGGGTATAACCCTTAATATATCTGCGGACAAAGGCGTTCACGGGCGCATAAGGCTGCCCGACGGCTACGCGTTCGAGGACGGGCGCGGCAGCCTTGAAGAGCTTTACGGCGGAACGTTTAAAATAATCAGAGAGTGAAAACAGGAGGAAAAAATGAAAGAGAAGATACTTTTTGTCAATGCCTGCGTGCGCGGGGAGAAAGAGTCGCGCACCCTTGCGCTCGCAAAGGCGGCGCTCAACCGTCTTGACGGCGATATAGAGGAAATCTGCCTTACCGAGGCAAATCAGAAGCCGCTCGACGCGGCGGGGCTTGCCAAGCGCATAGAAAGCGCGGAGAAAAACGACTTCTCCGACCCGGTCTATGACTGCGCCAAGCAGTTCGCCGCCTGCGACACGGTTGTTGTCGCCGCGCCGTTTTGGGATTACAGCTTCCCGTCGATTCTGAAGATATACATAGAATCCCTGTGCGTCGGCGGGCTCACGTTTTTGTACGGCAGCGACGGAGTTCCGATAAGCTATTGCAGGGCAAAGAAGCTGATATATATAACCACCGCCGGCGGCTATATCGGAGACAGCGACTTCGGCTTCGAATATGTAAAGACCGTAACGAAGTCGTTTTTCGGCATTGAAAAGTTCAGCTTTTTCAGCGCGGAGGGGCTCGATATTCTCGGCAACGACCCCGACGCCATACTCAAAGAGACACGCGAAAAAATAGAGCGCGAGCTCTGATAAATTAAAAATGTCCCCCGGAGAGCAGTGCTGTGCGCTCCGGGGGATTTCCGTTTTTATTTATGACTGATAGGTTTCCATAAAGCTGTTTATGTCGCTCTCGCAGGAGCGCATGGCGAGTATCGTCTGCTCGAAGAGTCTGTCGAGCTCCCAGCCGAGCCTCTCCGCGCCCGTGCGGATAATGTCGCGCGAGCAGCCCGCGGCGAACTTTTTGTCCTTGAACTTCTTTTTGAGGCTCGAGACCTCCATATCCATGACGCTCTTTGACGGGCACATCAGCGCCGCCGACCAGATAAGCCCCGTCAGCTCGTCCGCCGCAAAGAGCACCTTCTCCATCTCGTGAACCGGCTCGATGTCAACGCAGATACCGCAGCCGTGGGAGCAGACGGAATATATCATGTCATCGCCGACTCCGCCCGCCTTGAGCAGCTCGGGCGCCTTTTTGCAGTGCTCCTCGGGATAGAGCTCAAAGTCTATATCGTGCAGGAGTCCGACTATAGCCCAGTATTCCTCCTCGTCCGCATAGCCGAGCTCTTTCGCGTACCAACGCATAACGCCCTCGACGGTCAGCGCGTGGCGGATGTGAAAGGGGTCTTTGTTGTATTTTTTCAGAAGCTCAAACGCCTCGTCTCTCGTGATATTGCTTTTTCTCATTTTAACCGTCTCCTTGCCTTGCTTATTTACGGAGTATTATACTGCCGATTTACTATGTTTTCAATCATAAATTCTTTTTTGTGGCAAGATTTACGAGGGCGCTCTGATTTATGAAAAACAGCAGGTCGACAAGCGCGTTTTCGTCTATGCTGTAGTCCGAGCGCATCCACTGGATTATAACGCCCGTGCTGCCGTTCAAGATGTAGGAGTAGATATACTGCTCCTGCTCCTTAGGAAATGCAATATCAAGGTTCTCTACGAATTGAATTATCGACTGCTGCATGAATTTCGAGCGAAACTCCGGGTCGCCCGCGTCGATGAGCAGGGTACGAAACGGCTTGTCGTTTTCTTTGATATAAATCAAAAACGAGAGCAGATATCTGTGCGCGCCGATATCATTTTCCGCGCCTATCTTTTGGAGGTGCTCCCGCGTTGCGTCGAGCAGCTCCGCCTCCACCTCCTCGAGCAGCTCCTTCGGCTCGGAGTAGTGGGCATAAAACGTCGAGCGGTTGAGGTCGGCGCGCTCGCAAAGCTCCCTTACGGAAATTTTAGTCACCGAGCCCTTTTCGCTCAAAAGATCCATCAGAGCGTTTTTGAGCAAAATTTTTGAAAGTCTTGTGCGCTGATTATTTTTTGTGTTCATATTTTATACCGTCACTTTCGGTGAATTTTGTCGGTTTCATAGCCGTTATTAACAAAACTGATGATTGTTAATCCAACATCATGTAGCTATAATAATAGTGTAATATGAAATCTTCCAAATGTCAAGGCGACTTTCGTCTTCGGCACTTCTGTTACCCGCGGAAAACGGCGCGCCCCGAAAACCTTCAGACGGAAACTCGGGCGCGCCCGAACCGCAGAATAATCTGCACACAAACATTTTTATACAGCCCTTTTAATTTTTTTGCCGCGCCGACCCTGCGGGGTCGGTCTCCGGCGCGGCATATCTCCGCATTCGAGCGGGAGAAACCGCAAAAAAGCGCATAAGCCGCAGAACGGCTGAAAATATTTTCAAATTTATGAGACAAAAGGATAAAGGAGTTCTTAGAAATGTCAAAAGCAAAAATCTTCGAAAAGCGGGCGCTCGATTCGCGCCTGACCTCGCCCGAGGTAACGGCGAAGGAAAAGTGGCTGGGCTATCTACTCGGCCCGTCCGGTGCACTGCTGCTGAACGCCGTGCTCGCTACATATCTGAACGTCTACTACACGGACGTTTTGAACCTGACCACCGTTTGGGGCGGCGCATTTCTCGCGGTGTTCCCGATAGTGTCGAAGATAATCGACGCCATAACGAATATAGTTATGGGCTATATCATCGACCGCACGCACACAAAGCAGGGCAAGGCACGTCCGTGGCTGCTGCTCTCCGCGCCGCTCGTCGCCGTGACGGGCATACTGCTCTTCACCGTGCCCACGGGCAATCAGACGGTGCAGGTGATATGGGTCATGCTCTCATATAACCTCTTCTATTCGTTCGCCTATACGATATATAACATGAGCCACAACCTCATGGTTCCGCTCTCGACGAGAAATACCGAGCAGCGCGGAGTTCTCTCGGTTTTCAATCAGGTTTCGACCATTATGATGAGCGGCATAATCGTCGCGCTCATCTTCCCCATGCTCATTATGCCCCAGCTCGGCGTTGACAGGTCGAAGTGGATAACAACGATGAGCATCCTCTCGTGCATAGCCCTGCCGCTGACGCTCATGGAGTATTACTTCACAAAGGAGCGCATAACCCTTGAGGGCGGCGAGCAGGAGAAACCGAGCGTTGCGATGAAAACCCAGCTAAAGGCAATATTCAGCGACAAATATATGCTGATAACCTTTATATATTTTTTTATCTATACTGTCGGCTCTACTATCAAGAACATCTCGCTCGTCTATTTCTCGAACTATGTCCTCGGTACATATAACGACGGAAAGACGCAGACCATGCTCTCCGTTATCGGCGGCATACCGATGGGCATCGGCATCTTTGCGGTCTGGCCGCTCGCCAAAAAATTCGGCAAGCGTAATATTACGGCTATAGGCTTCGTGTTATACGCCGTAGGCTCGGCGATATGCTGGCTGGCGCCGACAAATATGGTGATAGTCCTCATAGGTCAGTTTATAAAGAATATCGGCGGTCTGCCGTGCTCCTATGTGTTCATGGCGCTGTTTGCGGACGTACTCGACCATATCGAGTGGAAGCACAACTTCAGGTGCGACGGAATAGCGATGTCGATATATAACACCATTGCCGTCGCGAGCGTCGGAATTTGCACGGGTGTATTCAATCTTATTCTCTCGAAGACCGGCTATGTCGCGCCTTATCTCGACGCGGCGGGTAAGCTCATCGCCGTGCAGTCGGACAGCGTAAAGAGCGCCATAACCTTTACATTTGTAGGACTTGAGACGATAACGGGCGTTGTGCTCGCAATACTTCTGCTGTTCTTGAATGTCGAAAAGAACATAGCCAAGGAGCAGGAGGAAATAAAGCAGAGAAACGAAGAGACGGTAAAAGAGGAGACAGCCGAATAATATGAAGAAGAAACTTCTGATAATTATTCCGATTGCAGCGGTTGTTGTTGCCGCATGGATAGCGTTTTGCGGCTATCAGTGGAGTTGGGGCCTTTTATGAAGCTTCATGATTTTAAAACCTCGGCTCTCGAAGGAAACGGTGAAAAATATTCGCTCGATAACGCAGCTCCGAATGCCGACAGCCCGATAGAGGGCAAGACGGTGCTTTTCCTCGGCTCGTCCGTGACCTACGGCTCTGCCTCCGGCGGCGTGTCCTTTGCGGACTATATCGGAAAGCGGGACGGCTGCACGGTAATTAAGAGCGCCGTTTCGGGAACGACACTTGTTGAATCTGGAATCAATTCCTATGTGTCGAGGCTTAAAAAGCTCGATGCCGAAAAGGTCGAGCTCTTTGTCTGCCAGCTCTCTACAAATGACGCTTCGCAGAAGAAGGAGCTCGGGAAAATAATCGAATCGAAAAATCTCAATGACTTCGATACAAAGACAATAGCCGGAGCAATAGAATATATAATCTGTTACTCAAAAGAGAAATGGAACTGCCCGGTGATTTTTTACACGAACCCGCGTTATGACAGCGACCTGTACGGGAAAATGGTGGATATTCTTAAAGAAGCCGAGGCGAAGTGGGGTATATCCGTTATAGATATGTGGAACGACGCCGAGCTTAACGCAGCGTTAAATAAGAATACAGCTTTGTATATGGCGGATAAGATACATCCCACAAAGGCGGGATATCTCGAAATATGGACTCCGTTTATGGAGAAAACCGTTTTCGGGGTTATGAAAGAGGAGACGAAGTAATACAGTGAAAGCAGTTAATATAAAAACAGAATACCTGAAAAATCCGTTGGGTATTGACATAGAAAATCCTCGTGTTATGTGGAACTGCGAGGGCGGTGTAACTCAAAATGCGTACCAAATCGTCACAGATGATTGGGACAGCGGAAAGATTGAGTCAAGCTCAATGCGTATCGTTGTTCCTGTAAAATTTGAAAAAGGCAAAAGAGTAACCTATAGAATTAAGCTTTGGGACGAAAACGACACCGAGGGTGAATTCAGCGAGGAGAACTTTTTTGAATACGGCATCAAGAATTGGTCGGCAAAGTGGATTACAGGCAACTATGAAGTAGACAAAAAAGGCTATGAAAAGGAGAAAAAACTTAAAAAATCGTTCTTCCTTTCAGGTGTGAATTATCTTGCTACTGCAAACAAGCCCGAACCTGACCGTTTTCCTGTTGACTGCTTCAAAAAGGAGTTCGGTGCAAAAAAAAATGTCGAATCCGCACGACTTTATGCAACTGCCTGTGGTATATATTCGGCATACATAAACGGTGAAAAAGTGTCTATGCCGCTTGCACCGGGTATCACGGACTATCGCAAGCGTGTGCAGTATCAAACATATGATGTAACTAAACTTATTAAAGAAAATAATGTTATAAATATTGACCTTGCAGACGGTTGGTATCGTGGATCATGCGGTGCTTGGGGACTTAAAAATCAATACGGTTGCGAAACAAAAATCCTTGCACAACTTGAAATCAAGTATGCAGACGGAACAAATGACACAATTTCAACAGACCGTTCGTGGCTTTGGTCAAATGACGGTGCAATTTCTTTTGCTGATAACAAAGACGGTGAAATTGTTGACGCAAACAAAAAGCCTACATATTCATCAAGGGCGAAGGAAACATCATACGCAGTTGTTCCGTCAGCTTCAAATAATGTTCCCATTGCTGAAAAAGCAATCTTTAAGGGCAAAATGACAACTGCACCAAGTGGCAAGAAAATCATTGATTTTAAGCAGAACTTGGCAGGTTATGTGTCGTTTAAAATAAATGCTAAACAAGGACAAAAAATAACACTTCGTTTTGGCGAAATGCTTGACGCAAATGAGGAATTAACGCTTAAAAATATTCAATGCACGAATAAAAAGCTAACCACTCCACTTCAAAAAATCGAATACACTTGCAAAGACGGATTGAATGAATACAAAACAAGCTTTGCAATTTTCGGATTTCAATATATGGAGATTGACACAGAGATTGAAGTGTCTGACGATTGCTTTACAGCGATAGCGGTTTATTCCGATATGGAGGAAACAGGATTTTTTGAATCATCAAATGAATTGCTCAACAAATTTGTTACTGCAACAAAATGGTCAACAAAATCCAACAGTACGGATTTACCTACCGATTGCCCTACAAGAGAGCGACACGGTTGGACGGGTGATGCTCAAATTTTCTTTAACACAGCAGCGTATCTGTTTGACTATGCAACCTTCAGCGAAAAATATATTCGTGATGTATTTGATTGGCAACAAAAAGACGGCAAGCTTCCTCAGATTGCGCCTTACGGCGGTGTGGACTTCTTTATGTCATGGATGAACGGCAGTGTAGGCTGGTCTGATGTGGGTATACTTATCCCCTATCGTTTTTGGAAGATTTACAATGACGATTGCCTTATCAAACAATACTACAACGGTATGGTGAAATATGCAAAATTTATGATTTCTCGTTGCGGAAAGTGGACACCGCTAAAGCATAACATTCAGCTTTCAAGCAACAACAAAAAGTATTTTGTCAACTTCGGTCAATCCTACGGTGAGTGGGCAGAGCCTAAGGATGTTTTTCCAAATGATTGGAAAAATACCGTTATGCCAAATCCCGAGGAGTCAACCGCTTACACTTCATATATTCTTTCTCTTATGTGCGAGATTGCAAAATATATGGGTGATAACGCAAATTTACCGTTGTTCAAGGAATATTCTGACGGTTGCAAAAAGGCTTACGGAGAGCTGATAACAAAAAAAGATTATTCGCTTGACACAGACAGACAAGCAAAGCTGGTAAGACCGTTGTTTATGAATTTGCTTGACGAAAACAGTACGGAATTTGCAAAGAAACGACTTGTCAAGGCACTTGATAATTACGGTTGGCGACTTGGCACAGGCTTTTTGTCAACTCCGTTTATTCTGGATGTACTTGCAGACATCAATATTGATTATGCCTATAAACTGCTTGAAAATGAAGAAATGCCCGGCTGGCTGTTTATGTCCAAAAACGGCGCAAACACCGTCTGGGAGTCGTGGGAGGGCACTGCGGCACAGGGCGGTATAGCATCGCTCAACCACTATTCAAAGGGTGCGGTTTGCGAGTGGCTGTTCGGCACGATGTGCGGAATAAATGTCGCCGGAGAAAACCGATTCACTATAGCCCCGCGCCCGGGCGGGCATTTCGAGTTCGCCGAGGCGAGCTACGACAGCGTATACGGAAAAATCTCCGTGCGCTGGGATAAGACGGACGGGGGATATAAATATAAAATATCCGTCCCGTCGAACTGCAAAGCCGATATTATTCTGCCCGACGGAAGAAAACAGACCGTCGGAGCAGGTGAACATGAACTTTAAGGAGGAAAACTTATGAAAAAATCAATAGTCGCCGTTATAGCACTCTTTGCTCTGCTCATGTCAATGCTCTGCGCGTGCAAGAAGGACGACGGCAAAACAGGTGCGGACACTACGGGCAACGCTCAGACGAGCGCGGCGGGCGATGTTGTCGATGACACGACCGCCCTTCCCGAGGACAGCACCGCGCAGGAGGGCGAGACAAACGAAACTCAATCGGCTGAGCCCGCAAAGCCCGGCGAGACCGCTTCGAATCAGGTAACCGCCGCGCCCTCGAAGAATGCAAAAGACTGGACTAAGGCCGAGATAATCGCCTATTTCAACACCGGCGCGAACAGGGTAAAATATCAGGCGAAGTCCGTCACCCGCAACTACACCGAGACGAAGAACGACGCCGACAAGACCGAGTTGCCCAAGGCGATAGACGCAATAGGCAAGAGCGCAATGAAGACCTTCATGAAGCGCGACGATAAGGCGATAGTCCTGACCTCAAAAGAGGATATCAGAAACGTATTCCCCGTCGGCGGCAAGGATTGGGTCAGCAAGCTCACTCCCGCAGATGTCAAGGGCGCAAAGGTCGAGGACAAGGGCGGCGAATATCAGATAACCCTGACCTTCGGCACTGAGGTCAATCCCTCCGACGAAAAAGGCTATGCCGCAGCGTTCGGCGTGCTCACCGCCGATGTGGTAAACTTCGACTATCCCGGCCTCTCGCTCACTGACCAGAAATTCACCTATTATAACGGAACGATAGTAGCAAGATTCAGCAAGGCTACCGGCAACTTAGTCTATGCCCACTATGATTATCCCGTCATCATCGAGCTCACAGCGCACCTGCTCGGCTCGAACACGAGAGTCAAGGTCGGCATGACGACAATAAACGACTTCAGCGTTAAATACTAACTCCTGTATCCGAAAGCAAAGCGCCCCGCACATTGACCCGTGCGGGGCGCTTTGCCAAGTTGATTTTTTCCGCAAATCGGGCTTTGTGTGCTTCACAGCTCCCAATTTACAGAGGCGGTTGCCGGTTATGTATTCGGTATATCTATAAGCTCGGATAGGACTCTAGGCTCGGATGGAGTTCTCCGACATAGTTCCCCGTGCAAAGCGACGGTCACTCCCAGTCCTTCCATATCTCCGGGCAATAGCCGACCGTCGCCTGCCTGCCGTTTCGGACTATCGGGGTCTTAAAAAGCTCCGGGTGCTCAAACAGCTTTTCTTCCTTGTCCTCGTCGTGCGCGAGATATTTAATAAATTGCTGCTCATAGGCCTTGCTTTTCTCGTCGAACAATTTGTCCATGCCGCCGACGGCTTTTTTGACAGAGGCATATTCGCCGCGGCTCATGCCGTATTTTGCGACGTCGATGAGCTGATATTTTATTCTGCGCTCCTTGAACCAGCGCTCGGCTTTTTTCGTATCGAAGCATTTGGCTTTTCCGAATATCTGTATGTTCATATATAGACTCCTTTTTCTCTTGTATCCGAGGACAATTATATGATAAAATATATATGTTGTAAAGTATGCAAGGGAGATTGGGTTTTGAAGATGGATATGCCGAAAAATGTTGATACCGCGATAGGCCTGCTGCAGTCGGCGGGCTTTGAGGCATATGCCGTGGGCGGATGCGTGCGCGATACGCTGCTCGGAAAAACGCCTAATGACTGGGATATAACATCCTCCGCATCTCCCGAAGAAATAAAAGCGGTGTTCGCGGACTTTCACTGCATAGATACCGGAATAAAGCACGGCACCGTGACCGTCATAGCGGACGGAGAACCGCTCGAAATAACGACCTTCCGGCTCGACGGCGAATATGAGGATAACCGCCACCCGAAGAGCGTCACTTTTACCTCCGTTCTCGGCGAGGATCTCGGCAGGCGGGATTTCACGGTAAACGCCATGGCCTACAGCCGAAAGACCGGCACGGTCGATCTTTTCGGCGGGCGGGATGACCTCAAAAACGGAATAATCCGCTGCGTCGGCGACCCGGACAGGCGCTTCAACGAGGACGCGTTGCGAATCCTGCGCGCCCTGCGCTTTGCCTCGACGCTCGACTTTGAGATAGAGCCGTTGACCGCACAGAGCCTGATAAATAACCGCGCCTTGCTCGGCAACATTTCCGAGGAGAGGATAGCAAAGGAGCTGATAAAGCTCGTCTGCGGAAAAGGCGCGCGGCGTATACTCACGGATTTTGCCCCCGTGCTCTTTGAAATTTTGCCGGAGCTTCGCCCGATGTATAAGAACGGGCACGACAATCCGCACCACTGCTACGACATCTACGAGCATACGCTCATAGCGCTCGAGAATATCGACCCGGAGCCGACGCTGCGCTTTGCGATGCTCCTGCACGACTGCGGCAAGCCCGCCGTCAAGATTTTCGACGAAAACGGCGTAGCGCATTTCTACGGACATCAGCGGGTGAGCGCGGAGATATCGGCGCAGATATTGGCGCGGCTCAAGGTGTCGAACAGATTCAGAGATGAGGTGCTGTTCCTCGTCAGCAACCACGACCGCTGGGAGCTCTATGAAAAGACGGACAAAATGCCGCGCTACCTCTCAAAATTCGGCTTTGACGGCGTGACAAAGCTGCTCAAGGTCATGCGCGCCGACGTGCTCGCGCAGTCACCCGAATACAGATACAGATTAGAGCAGATATCGGCTGCAAATGAGGCGGCAAAAGCTTTGGCGGCTCAGGAACCGTGCCTGTCGCTGCGCGAGCTTCAGATAAACGGGCGGACTCTCATGGATATCGGCATTCCGCAGGGCAGGCAGCTCGGTGCGGTGCTCGCACAGCTGCTCGACGAGGTCATAGACGGAGTGACTAAAAATACGCAGGAGGCTCTCACGGCGCGCGCGAGGGAAATATACGGAGAGATGAAGTAAATAAAGCCGCTGCATCAACCGATACGGCGGCTTTTCGACATCGACGGCGCGGTTTGCCTCTTAAAAGTCTTTCACAAATAAATGATCCGTACCGCCGTCATAGTTTACAATATCCTTGAGATACCTGTATCCGTAGCGCTCATACAAGCCGAAGAACTCCGCGGGGATATAGCTTCTGCCGAAGCCGTTTTCTTTTAGATATCTGTTTGCGTATTCAATCAGTTCTCCGCTGATTTTTTGACCTCGGGAGTCTTCGGATACGAAAATGCAGGACACCCACGGATAGATTTCCGCAAGCGGATAATAATCCGTTTTCATCACGGACGCCATGCCGACAATTTTTCCGTCTGCAATCGCGGCAAACATCGTTTCCCAATCCGAAAATGTCCATGAGCGGAGCATATCCGCAATATGATCTTTAACACCGTCCCACGAGCAGTTCTCCACGAAGGACAGAAGCATTTTCGCAAGCTCAGTGTCCCTATCGACTTTGATTATCATCATTTCCTCCATAGCATCCGGTTTATCGAATTCAGTATAACGTATCGAGTATAAAAACACCGACACAGTTATATTCTGTTAATTTTGCGCAGACTTTCCGACCGTCCGCCGTACTGCTTTTATCGGCTTTTTTGATTTAACGGCACATCCCCTTGCGATATGCCGCGCTTCGCTCGGCGTGATATTTTTGCTGCGCAAAAGTGATATTATATTCGCCCTGAAGCTTGCGGAGCAAATATAACTCGGCGTATGCCGAATATCACTGCGAAGCAATATGACTCGCCGCAGGCGAATATAACTGAAAAAACCTCGTTCTTATGAACGAGGTTTTTTCTTGGTGGAGACGAAGAGGATCGAACTCTCGACCTTACGGATGCGAACCGTACGCTCTCCCAGCTGAGCTACGCCCCCATTTGTTTGCTATGTGATTATAAGATTTTTTTTTCGGTTTGTCAAGTGTTACGGAGCTGTTTGGGAAAAATTTTTCTTTGCCGCCCCGCTTTTTCATCCGATCGGCTTGCAGATATCTACCCAGCCGTCGGGCTTCGAGTATTTTTCAAGCTCGGCGGGGGTCAGCTCTATCATGCTGTTGCTGCTGCCGCAGGCGGGGAATACCGTCTGAAATCTTTTCAGCGACTCGTCCAGATATATCTTTACTCCCTCGTTCACCGCGAACGGGCATACTCCGCCGACTGCGTGACCGATGAGCTCTGCTGCTTCTTCGTGCGAGAGCATCTTCGCCTTTTTGCCGAAGCGGGCCTTGTATTTTGCGTTGTCTATCTTCATGTCGCCCGCCGCGACTATGAGTATTGGCGCGCCGTCGAGCGAGAAGGATATGGTTTTTGCTATCCTGCCCTCAACGCAGCCGAGCGCCTTGGCCGCGAGCGCGACGGTTGCGCTCGACTCGTCTATCTCCTTTATCCTGTCCGCTATGCCGAGCGTTTTAAAATATTCTCTGACTCTCTCTATAGACATTGTTTTCTCCCGAGCAAAAAAGCCGCAGGGCAAGAGCCGAGCGGCTTCGATTTTTTTGTCTGATTTTTATTTTTTGCGGCTTTTCTTTCTCTTTACTCCGTCGGTGACGTTGTCATCGGGCTTGCCGAAAGCCGCGATCTTGATTATCATTATGACGAGTATAGCCGCGAGCGCCGAGCAGGCGTAGACCAGCCACATATTTATGACGCTCGCTATAAACTTGCCTAAGAACGGTACGCAGTGCGTGGCTACGGCGACTACGGAAGCGCCCGTGGGAAGAGCAGATCCGAACGCGAAGCCGTACTTTTCTCCGAGTTTATACAGCGCGACCTCGTCCGCGGATGCGGCAGACGCCCTGCGGGTCAGGCACAGCGAGCCGTCCTTTATGTTTGAGCCCATGATGTCGTCGGTGCATACGGCAAGTCCGCGGTCGAGCAGGAACTTGTCGGGATGAGCCGCCGCAACGCTCAAAAGCGCGGTTAACAGCGACACGACCGCTATTATGATAATGAGGACGACAGAGAATATTCTTGCGCCCTTGAATTTGTCCTTTTTCGGCTTGAAGCTGTCCTGAAGCATTGCGCCGGAGTAGTCCGAGGTGCGCTCAAAGTCGAATTTCGGCTCAACTTTGGCCGCAGTTTCCTCCGAGAGGGTCTGACGCGGTCTGCTCTTGTCTATCGGCGCGCCGAAATATCCGTGAGGATCGGGCTCTCCGTATTCGTTTTCGGTTTTTTGCACGGGCTCGGCTTCGACTTTCTCGGGCTCGGTTTCCGCGGGCTCGGTCTTGACGGGCTCCTCTGCGGGAACCTCGTCCTCTCCCGAGTAGCTGTCCTCAAAGTCATTCCGGGTCGGCTCGAGCTCGGTTGCGGAAATGGAGCTGTCGAGTGCGCTCTCATAGCTGCGCTCCTCAACGCGCCTTGCCTCCACTTTCTCCTCGGCATTGTGCGCCGCTCTCATTCTCTCGGCCTCCAGAATTTCCTCCGCCGCCCTTTCTGCTACGGCGTTGAGCTCGTCCTGCTTGGCCTTTTCCATGCGAGCCTCAAATTCCGCATTGAGCTCTTCTATGGTTTTCGGCATGAATTTATCCATTCTCTGTTCACCCTCCGACTTAAAGCAGTATTATTGTTATCCGGTATCGTTGCAGCTGTTATATTATAAAGTATAATATTTGGCGCTCTTAAAGTCAATAAAAAAGGCGAATGTCCGCAGATACCCGCACAAATGCCCGAAAAGGCTGGAAAAAATCGGGCGCATAAAGTATAATCAAGGCGGAAAAACACAAAAAGGAGAAATATCATGGGAATGAAAGAAAGAATGTTCACGGGCGAGCTGTATTATCCCAACGAGGAGTCGATATTTGACGAGCAGCTCAAAAAGCTCGATTTGCTTTACGAGTTCAATTCAACGCGCCCTACGGAGCAGAAGAAAAGGCAAGAATTAATGAAAGAGATGTTTGCCGAAATAGGCGAGAACTGCTATCTCGAGCCGCCGTTTCACGCGAATTGGGGCGGGGCGCATATGCATTTGGGCGACAGTGTATATGCTAATTTCAATTTCACCGCCGTGGACGACTCGCATATATACATCGGCTCTTATACGATGATAGGACCCAACGTGACCGTTGCCACAGCGGGGCATCCTATTCTGCCTGAGCTGCGCGAAAAGGCGTATCAGTTCAATATGCCCGTGCATATCGGCAGAAACTGCTGGATAGGTGCGGGAGCTGTGATAATGCCCGGCGTGACGATAGGGGACAACAGCGTTATCGGCGCGGGGAGCGTCGTGACGAAAGACATTCCGGCGAATGTCGTCGCCTACGGTAATCCCTGCCGCGTTGCGAGGGAGATAAGCGAGCACGACCGCGAGTTTTATTATAAAGACAGACGAATTTCGCAGAAGATTTTTGACGAAGTAAAGAAAATGTAAAGTAAACCCGCCAAAGTAAACCCGCCGCAGATATAAGTCTGAGGCGGGTTTTGCTATAGTTTTTACAGTGTTTACGGTTGAATCTTTGCCGTTATTCTCCTTACGGAGAAAATGATGTTTGCTAATGACCAAAGCGGAATTATAACATACAGAAAACGGAACAAGAAGGTTAAAAACGGCAGTAAATCCTGATGAGGAGAAGTGAATACAGGGTGTATTACCCAATCATATTGCATGGTGATTCGCATCAAAATCATCGGTATCGCCGACAAGACAAAGACGGTGAAGAAAGAACGGAATTTACGAATTTGAGCTCTCCTTGAAAGATAGAAGAAGAACAGGCTGACAAAGGCGACCGCCCATATGAAGCGAAACGCGTAAAAGTAAAACATTCCATACTCTGAAATCCTTATGCAGTCATAATAGAAATCGTGCATATGTGTAAAAAAGAAGTTAAATACAGGGCGGAAAAGCTCGCAGACGCAGTATATTATCGCCTGCAGGAACAGCGGCCAAAGAAGCACCTCGAAAATCACGACAAAAGCTTTTTTGTTTTTTTTCATCACTTCACATCCTTTCAATTTCCTTGAGGCGGATAAATGACAATGCTTCTGCGCTACAATTATATTTTAACAGAAAGAGTAAAAAAGTCAATCGTGTTTTGATCTTTAAAAAAGTTAAAGAATCAATCCCACCTTTGCAGAGCGGGATTGATTCTTTGTTTGTGCTTATTTATATTTCGGTCTTGCAACATATGAGGTGTGGAGCACTTCGTGAGCCTTGTGGCTGCCGGGCTCGCCGAGGAACTCGGCGTAGAGACGCTTGACAGCCTCGCTCTCATGCGACTTGCGCAGGGGCATATCCTTGTCCGCCTCGTAGAGAGCGGCCGCTCTGCGCGCTCTGAGGTCGACGAAGTTGCGCACGACTGCGTGCTGTATCGGCTGGCCGCCGCCGTTGACGCAGCCGCCGGGGCAGCCCATGATCTCTATGAAGTGGTAGTCGGCGGTGCCGTTTTTGACCTTCTCCATAATAGTGTTGGCGTTTGCGAGTCCGCTGACTACGCAGACCTTTATCTCCATGCCGTTGACGGTGTAGGATGCTTCCTTTATGCCCTCGGTGCCGCGAACCTCGGTGAAGTCGAGGCTCTTGAGTTCCTCGCCGGAGAGCTTTTCTACGGCGGTTCTTAGCGCCGCTTCCATAACGCCGCCGGTTGCGCCGAAGATGACTGCCGCGCCGGTGGAATCGCCGAGCGGGTTGTCAAACTCCTCGTCGGGCAGGTGCTTGAAGAAGATACCCGCGCTTTCTATCATTCTGCCGAGCTCTCTCGTGGTCAGGGAGTAGTCGACATCCGGATAGCCGGACGCGGACTGATTTTCGCGCTTTGTCTCGAACTTCTTCGCCGTGCAGGGCATTATGCCGACAACGACGATATCCTTCGGGTCGATTCCCATCTTCTCCGCATACCATGTCTTGATTACCGCGCCCGACATCTGCTGGGGCGACTTGCAGGAGGAGAGGTGATCGAGCATATCGGGGTAGTAATGCTCGCAGTATTTTATCCATCCGGGCGAGCAGGAGGTTATCATCGGGAGCACGCCGCCGTTCCGGACTCTGCCGAGGAACTCATTCGCTTCTTCGACTATCGTGAGATCCGCGCCGAAGTCGGTGTCAAAGACCTTGTCGAAGCCGAGACGTCTGAGCGCCGCGACCATCTTGCCCTGAACGTTGGTGCCTATGTGCATTCCGAAGCACTCGCCGAGAGTGACGCGGATAGAGGGCGCGGTGTGAACAACGACGAACTTCTCGGGGTCGTTGATAGCCTCGAGCACCTTTGCGGTGTCGTCCTTCTCGTAGATAGCGCCGGTTGGGCAGTTGACTATGCACTGGCCGCAGGAGACGCACGCCACGGAGTCGAGCGGCTTTTCGAATGCCGAGCCGATGTGAGTGTCAAAGCCGCGGGCGTTTGCGCCGATAACGGAGATGTGCTGAGCCTGGCACGCGGCTACGCAGCGGCGGCAGAGGATGCACTTTCCGTTATCTCTTATCATATGTATGGCGGAGTCGTCGTATTCGTGGACGGGATTCGCGCCGTCGAAGCGACCCTCGTCGTCAACGCCGAACTCCTTGCAGAGCTGCTGGAGCTCACAGGTTCCGCTGCGTATGCAGGAGAGACACTTCCTGTCATGCGTAGAGAGAATGAGCTCGAGAGTCGTCTTGCGGCTCTTGCGCACGCGCTCCGTGTTTGTGAATATCTCCATGCCCTCGTTTACGGGGTAGACGCAGGCGGTCACGAGCGAGCGGGCGCCCTTGACCTCGACCATGCAGATACGGCACGCGCCGATTTCGTTTATCTTCTTGAGGTAGCAGAGGGTCGGGATCTCTATGCCGGCCGTACGCGCCGCCTCAAGTATGGATATGCCCTTGGGTACGCTCAGAGGCATATTGTTTATCTTAATATTTACCATTTCCATGCTGTGTTGACCCTCCTTCCTTAACCTTTGCTGATAGCCTTGGCACGCTTGCAGTTTTCAAGGCAGACGCCGCACTTGATGCACTTGGCGGTGTCTATCTCGTACGAAGGCAGCTTGTGGCCCTCTGCGATATAGTCGGTCTTGCCGATAGCCGAGACGGGGCAGTTTCTGGCGCAAAGGCCGCAGCCGATGCACAGATCCTTGTCTATCTTGAAGCTCAGCAGCGCCTTGCAGACGCCTGCGGGACACTTCTTGTCAACTATATGCGCTATGTACTCCTCGCGGAAGAACTTGAGGGTTGCGAGAACGGGGTTGGGCGCCGTCTGACCCAGACCGCAAAGGGAGTTCTCTTTTATGTAGTGGGCGAGCTCCTCGAGCTTGTCGAGGTCGTCGAGAGTCGCCTTGCCGGCGATTATCTTCTCGAGTATCTCCTGCATTCTTCTCGTGCCGATACGGCAGGGGGAGCACTTTCCGCAGGACTCGTCAACCGTGAAGTCGAGGAAGAATTTAGCTATATCGACCATGCAGTTGCTGTCGTCCATGACTATAAGTCCGCCCGAGCCCATCATGCAGCCTATGGCGGTGAGGTTGTCGTAGTCTATCTCGGTGTCCATGAGGCTTGCGGGGATGCAGCCGCCGGAGGGGCCGCCGGTCTGCGCAGCCTTGAACTTTCTGCCGTTGGGTATGCCGCCGCCGATGTCCTCGACTATCTCGCGCAGGGTCGTGCCCATGGGAATCTCAACGAGGCCGGTGTGCTTTATGTTGCCGCCGAGCGCAAAGACCTTGGTGCCCTTGGAGCGCTCGGTGCCCATGGAGGCGAAGCTCTCCGCGCCGTGCAGGATTATCTGCGGGATATTTGCGAAGGTCTCGACGTTGTTTTCGGTAGTGGGCTTTCCGAAAAGACCCTTCTCCGCCGGGAACGGAGGTCTCGGACGGGGCTCGCCGCGGTTGCCCTCTATGGAGGTCATGAGTGCGGTCTCCTCGCCGCAGACGAATGCGCCTGCACCGAGTCTTATGTGGAGGTCAAAATCGAAGCCGCTGTCGAATATGTTTTTGCCGAGCAGCCCGAGCTCGCGGGCGGAGTCAATGGCTATTTGAAGTCTCTTGACCGCTATGGGATACTCCGCGCGGACGTAGATGTAGCCCTCGGTGGCGCCGGTGGCGTAGCCGCATATGGCCATGGCCTCGACGATGCAGTGCGGGTCGCCCTCAAGCACGGAGCGATCCATGAACGCGCCGGGGTCGCCCTCGTCGGCGTTGCAGACGACATATTTCTGATCCGCCTGATTCTTTCTCGTGAAGCTCCACTTGAGTCCGGTCGGGAATCCGCCGCCGCCTCTGCCGCGAAGGCCGGAGTCCTTGACTATCTGGATGACCTCGTCCGGGGTGTATTCGGTCAGGCACTTTGCGAGAGCCTGATAGCCGTCCATGGCTATGTATTCGTTGATATTTTCGGGGTCGATGACGCCGCAGTTGCGCAGCGCGACTCTCTTCTGCTTCTTATAGAACTGAGTCTCGTTGAGGCTCTTGACGGTGTCGCCGGCCACGGTGTCGTCATAGAGCAGGTGCTTGACTATTCTGCCCTTGATGAGGTGCTCGTCAACTATCTCGGAGACGTCCTCAACCTTTATCTGGCTGTAGAACGCACCCTCGGGATAGACAACGACTATCGGACCCAGGGCGCACAGACCGAAGCAGCCTGTCCTGATGACCTTGATTTCGTCTGCGAGACCTTTCTCGGCGATCTCCTTTTCAAACTCGGCAATTATTTCTGCGCTGTGAGAAGAAGTACAGCCGGTACCGCCGCAGACAAGAACGTGTGAACGATACATTGATTTCCCTCCTTGTTATTTGGCGATAGCGCCGACCGTAAATTCCGTAACGGGGTTGCCGTTGACGAGGTGGTCGCTGACAATGCGCGCGACCATTTCGGGCGTTACCTTTACATAGGTGACCTTTTCCTTGCCCGGCTCGAGAACCTCGACTATCGGCTCATACTGGCACATACCGATGCAACCGGTCTGCGAGACGGTGACGTGGCTGAGATTGCGGCGCGCAACCTCGTCAACAAGGGCTGTCAGCACGGGCTTTGCGCCCGCCGCGATGCCGCAGGTCGCCATGCCGACGAGTACGCGGGTCGAGCTTTCGCTGTCATCGCGGACGTTCATATTGGCTTTTGCCTTATCTCTTATTGCGTTAAGTTCAGCAAGTGATTTCATGGTTGTTCCTTTCCCGGCGCAAACGCCGTCATATGGATTTTGTGAGAAGCGCGGTGTTCTCGTCGATATATTCCTTCATCCACTGCACGACCTCCGGATTGTCGAGCGGCACGCCCTCGAGAATATTTTTTATCTCCCGCGTGTCGAGCACGAATTCTTCGCCGTCGACCTTTCTGCGGTAGATAAAGTCCCTGTCGGTGTTCATCGAGACGAGCACGGTTACAGTCGAGGTAATGTCCCCCAAGGGGGTGAAGTCTATGCTGTCCGAATGAAATACGGCCTTAGTTGAGGTTCCGACTCCCTTTTCGGAGGTTATCTCAAAGCTGCCGCCGGTCTGCTCCGCCGCGAGGCGAAACAGCGGAATCCCCATGCCGACCTTGCGCGTTGTGCGCGTGGTGAAAAACGGGTCGCAGACGTTTCTGAGAGTCTCCTCGTCCATGCCGCAGCCGTTGTCGGAGACGGTGAGCGAGAGCAGGTGCTCCCTTGTGTCCTCGCTGACCTCTATTGTTATCAGCGACGCTCCGGCGGAGATGGAGTTCTGGGCTATATCGAGAATGTTGAGTGACAGCTCGCGCATGGCGTTAAGCGTCGAGGTATTTGTCGAGAATACCGTCTATCTGGTCGGGGGTGAGCCTGCCGTAGACATCGTCGTTGACAGTCATGACAGGGGCAAGTCCGCAAGCGCCTATGCAGCGGCAGGCCTCGATAGAGAAGCACGCGTCGTCGCTGCACTCGCCCGGGGCTATGCCGAGCCTCTCGCTTATCTTGTCGAGGATAGCCTGCGAGCCCTTGACATAGCACGCGGTTCCGAGACATACGGAGATGTTGTATCTGCCCTTGGGACTCAGAGCGAACTGAGCGTAGAAAGTTGATACACCGTATACCTTTTCAAGCGGAACGTCCATTCCCTCGGCTATTATAGCCTGTACCTCGAACGGAAGATAACCGTAGATGAGCTGCGCCTCCTGCATGACGTGCATCAGCAGGCTTTTGTCGCCGTTGCACTCGGCGATAACGGCTCTGAGCTTCTCCTCCTGCTCCGGGGTGCCGGAAAAAGGTATCTTACTGATTTTTTTGAGCATTTGTAGCCTCTCCCTCCTTAGGTTTGAGAAAAATACAGATAGGCAAAAAGGGGAATCCCTTTCGCATTAGAAGTAATTATAACACGCGAAATGCAAAATTTCTACAGTTTAAGGAAAAAAATATCGATAAGCTGTATACCAATTTACATACCCGGCGGGTGGTAATTACTTTTTAACAGGTCAATGACCGCCTGCGGCGATGCGCAGGGGAGCTCGAGCTCGGTGCTCGCCGAGCCGATATTTTCGAGAAAGTGCGCGTCCGATGCGCGCAAAAGCCGCATATTCTCGAGCAGGGGATGCGCTTGTGTCAGCTTGTCCGTTTGAGCAAAAGCGGACAGCTCGGCGTTTATGAAGCCCCAGCTCTCGTCAAACGAACCGAGGTTTGCCGTGACGCTGAACGACGGGCGGTCGATATGCGCGGGGTAGCAGACGCCGCCGAAGTCGGAGACGAGCGAAAAAACCTCGCTTATCGAAATGAAGCTTGCGGTGCTCAGCAGATTTTCCTCGCAGCCGAGAACACCGTCGAGCTCGTCCATTATCAGCTGCTCGCCGAAAATATCGAGCCTGTTTTTTATCTTCGGCAGGCGCTCCGAGACATAGCCCGAAAACCGGAGCGAGGAATCGACATCCGGGAACAGGCAAACGACATGAACCTCCTCCGAGGTGGTAAGCTCCATCCCGGGCACGAAGGCTATCCCTGCGTCCCTTGCCGCCCGCGCCGCGGCGGGGCAGTTGAGAGAGGAATTGTGGTCTGTCAGCGCAAGGATATCAAGCCCCATGACCTTTGCCATGTTGACAAGGTTATAGGGGGTCATGTCCCCGTCGCCGCAGGGCGACAGGCACGAATGAATATGCAGATCACATAAAAATCCCGGCATGATTTGACTCCGAATATTTTCGCTTGCGCGTAAAATAATGATTATAGTTGATTTTTATTCAGCGCGGCGATATACGCTCAAAAACAGCTTTACGCCGCGTTTCCGCACAAACCCCCATAATACATCCTGTCTATACATATTATACATGGTTATATCAATAAATCAACACTTATATATCATTTCGGATATGCCTTTTTCAGCTCCTCCGTCGCTTCACCGCCGAGCAGGCAGAGCGAGATGAGATTGGGTACGGCCATGAGCGCGTTTGCGAGGTCGGATAGCTCCCATATGAGCCTGAGGTCGGTGACGCAGCCGACGAATACCGCCGCCGAGTAGATGAGATTGTATATCCCCGCGCTTTTTTCGCCGAGCAGATATTCGAGCCCGCGCCGCCCGTAATATGACCAGCCGATGAGCGTGGCAAAGGCGAATACGCAGACGCTCAGGCACACGAAAATGCTGCCCGCCGATCCGAACACGCTGCCGAATGCCGCGGCGCAGGCGAGAGAGCCGTCGCCGTCTATGGGCACGCCGGACACAAGGAGCGTTATTGCTGTCACGGTGCACATAACAACGGTGTCGAGAAAAACCTCGAGTATTCCCCAGCAGCCCTGCTCGGCAGGGGAGTCCGTCTCGGCCGCCGCATGAATTATGGCGTTGCTGCCGAGCCCCGCTTCGTTTGAAAACACGCCCCGCGCCACCCCGTAGCGCAGAGCTTTTTTTATCCCGCAGCCCGCCGCGCCGCCCGCCGCCGCACGCAGGGAAAAGGCCTCCGATATTATTCTGCAAAACGCCGACGGAACTGCCCGAAAGTTTTTTGCTATGACGGCGAAGCTCGCCAAAATAAATATCGCCGTCATGGCGGGGATTATCTTCTCCGCAGCCGAGGCTATTCTCTTGAGCCCGCCGCAGGTGACTGCGAAAACGCCGACCGCGAGCACCGCGCCCGTTATCGCGGGGCTCAGCCCGAACGAGCCGCGAAGCGAGAGCGCGGCGGCGTTCGCCTGCGTCATGTTGCCTATTCCGAGCGAGGCCGCAACGAGCAGAACGCAAAAAATCTTCGCCGTCTTTTTAAAGCCCAGCCCGCGCTCCATATAGAGGAACGCGCCGCCCATCCACTCGCCGTTTTTGTCGCGGCAGCGGTACTTTATGCCGAGGATGTTTTCGCAGCATGCGCTCATCATGCCGATTATCGCGCTTATTACCATCCAAAAGACCGCGCCCGCGCCGCCCGAGGCAACAGCCGCCGCCACGCCGACTATATTTCCCGTGCCCATGCACGCGGCGAGCGCGGCGGAGAGCGCCTGAGTCTGCGATATCGAGCCCTCGCCCGAGCGACGGCTCTTCTTGCCGAATATGCTGCCGAGCGTCGTCTTCATCCAGGTGCCGATGTGCGTCAGCTGAAAAAATCCCGACCGCACACTTAAAAGCAGTCCCGTGCCCGTAAAAGCGACGAGCAGCGGGACTCCCCAAAGGGCGGAATTTACAGAGGAAACGAGCGAATAAAACGTGTCCGTAGGATCACCTCCGAAAAATGAAAAGGATTGATTTAGAGCGCGAATTAGTATATACTATATACGTATAATAGGATTTAACAGGATTTGCGGAAGGGAACGTGATAGCTTGAAAGACTTCGGCTTTGTCAAGACCGCGGCCGTCTGCCCGAGAGTGACCGTAGGCGCGCCCGATAAGAATGTTGATAATATGCTGCCCCTGATAAGAGAGGCGGCCTCCTCCGGCGCGCAGATAATCGCCCTGCCGGAGCTTAGCATAACCGGCTACACCTGCTCAGACCTCTTCTCGCAGGACAGGCTTATTGAAAGCGCGGAAGCGGCGCTCGGCAGACTTGTCGCCGAGTGCGCGGATATAGGTGCGCTTGTTATAGTCGGACTTCCCGTGCGCGTGCGCGGCAGGCTTTTTAACTGCGCCGCCGCGTTCCAAAGCGGCAAAATAGCGGGCGTGGTGCCGAAGAGCTATCTGCCCAATTACAATGAATTTTACGAAAAGCGCCATTTTGTCTCGGCTTTTGATATTCCGTGCGACACGGCCGAAATCTGCGGAGAGGAAGTGCCGTTCGGCACTATGCTCTTCTGCGCGGACAACGGAGCCGCCGTCGGAATAGAGGTGTGTGAGGATATGTGGGTGCCCGTGTCGCCCGGCGCGGTTCTGGCGCTCGGCGGCGCGAATATCTTAGTCAATATCTCCGCCTCCGACGAGATGGTTACGAAGAACGAGTTCAGACGCAGCCTTATCGAGCAGACGAGCGCGCGGTGCTACTGCGGCTATGTCTACTCCTCCGCCGGAGTCGGTGAGAGCACGACGGATCTTGTGTTCTCGGGCGCGTGTACTGTTGCGGAAAACGGCGGCATACTCGCCGAAAACAAACGCTTTGAGCGAGACGGTTCGGCGGTCTGCGCCTGTATCGATATAAAGAAGCTCGAAGCCCTGCGCAGAAACAGCGAATTTTACGACAATGCGGCACGCTATGCCGAGCGGGACATGAGACGCGTTGCGATAACTCTGCCGATGCTCAAAGAGGATGATATGGACAGAGCGTTCGACGCGCACCCGTTCGTGCCGTCCGACGAAAATGTCAGACGTGCGCGCTGCGCCGAGATATTCAATATCCAGGCGGCGGGGCTTGCAAAGAGAATCGAGCACATAGGGCTCAAAAAGGCTGTGATAGGCATTTCGGGCGGGCTCGATTCGGCACTTGCGCTGCTTGTTGCGGACAGGGCGTTTGACCTGCTTCGCCTGCCGAAGGAAAACATAATCTGCATCACAATGCCCGGCTTCGGTACCACGAAGCGCACGAAGTCGAGCGCCGTTACGCTCACGGAGTGCATCGGGGCCGAGCTCAGGGATATAGACATCGTCCCCGCGTGTACTCAGCATATGCGGGACATAGGGCACGATATGAGCATACTCGACGTGACCTACGAAAATGTTCAGGCGCGCGAGCGCACGCAGATACTTATGGACACCGCCAACAAGGAGGGCGCGCTGCTCGTCGGCACGGGCGACCTCTCCGAGCTTGCGCTCGGCTGGTGCACCTATAACGCCGACCATATGAGTATGTACGGGGTCAACTGCTCCGTGCCCAAGACCCTCGTCAGATATCTCGTTTCATTTGTGGCGGACGAGAGAGGCGGCGAGCTGGGCGAGGTTCTGCGCGAGATACTCGCAACCCCCGTCAGCCCCGAGCTGCTTCCGCCCGACAGCAGCGGCAAGATAGCCCAAAAGACGGAGGATACCCTCGGCCCATACGAGGTTCACGATTTCTTCCTCTATCATTTCCAGCGCTTCGGCGCTTCGCCCGATAAGCTCATGTTCATGGCATGCCGCGCGTTTGACGGAGTATACAGCCGCGAGCAGCTCGAAAAGTGGCTCAGACTCTTTTTGAAGAGATTCTTCTCCCAGCAGTTCAAACGCTCCTGCATACCGGACGGTCCAAAGGTCGGCTCGGTCAGCCTCTCGCCGCGAGGCGACTGGCGGATGCCCTCCGACGCTCACGCCGAAGCATGGCTCGATATCTGATGAAAGGATAACCGAAAATGAAGAAATTCAAAGCATTTGTCGCCGTTTTGCTCTGCCTTGCCGCCGTATTCTGCACTGCGGGGTGCGCGGCGAATAAAAAGAGCGCGCTGAATATCTCGGGCGCGCAGATAGACTATGAGACTTTTCTATATTACTACGACCGTGTTCACGCTTTTCCGGAAAAGTACGGACTCGCTTCCGACGCGACCGACGGTCAGATGATAGACGCCGCTATAGAACAGTGCTGCGAATATGTTGCGGTCAACACGAAAATCGTCGAGCTCGGACTCACGCTCTCTTCCTCGGAGAAGCGCTCCGCGTCAAACAATCTCGAGGATCTGTGGCACGTTTTCTCAGGCTACTATGAAAAGCTCGGCGTGTCAAAGCAGACGCTCATGAAAATACAGACCGCTGACACCTCGCGCAACAGACTTTTCTATTATATCTATGACGAGGGCGGCGAAAAGGCGGTCAACGAGGACGATATAAAGAAGTACTATAACGAGAACTATATCTCCTTCCGTGCGATAACCGGCTACCTCACAACGACCGACGCAAACGGCAACACCGTGGTTATGACTGCCGATCAGAAGGCGGAGATGAATAAGGAATTCACGGAGCTTTCAACGCGTCTGAGAAACGGTCAGACGATGAACGAAATAGTAGAGCTCTATTCCAAGAAGCACCCCGACTCCACCGTTTCCGATCAGCTCCAGTTCATAAAGAAGGGCACGGACTCATATCCGGACGGCTTTTTCGAAAATGTTCATAAGCTCTCCGTCGGCTCGAACGCGGTTATTATAACGAACAACTATATTTTCTTAATCGTCAGGGAGAACCCCTCCGAGGACGAGGCGAAGCAATACTACGAGCGCTACCGCGACGACTGCCTCAAGAGCCTGCGCGGCGAGGAATTCGATAAGATAGTCGAGGGCTATGCCGCGGAGCTTTCGGTCGAGCGCAACGACAGAGTGATAAACAGAGCTGTCAGGGAGGTCGACAAGAATGGCTGATATCATCAGAAACGAAGTTACAGATGCCGTTTTGACACGTCAGACTGTGCGGGAGTATAAGCCCGTCATGCTCACCGACGCGCAGCTCGATACGCTTACGGCGGCGGCGATGATGTCTCCGAGCGGGCGCAACAGCCAGCCCTGTCATGTCAGATTTATCTGCAACGACGCGATGCTCCGCCAAATGCAGATAGATTTCAAGAATATCGTCGGCTGGGACACACCCGTGCATACGCGCAGCGACAAGAACCCGTTTTATCACAACGCGCCCGTGTTCGCCGCAATATTCGCGCCACCCGGAAGTCAGATGGATGCGGGGATAATGGCAGAAAACATATGCATCGCCGCAAAGGGACTCGGCCTCGGCACCTGCATAGTCGGCAGCGTAGGAGCGCTGTTTGATGACGCGGACAGGGGAACCTATTGGCGCGGGGAGATAGATATTCCCGTTGATTTTCAGTATATGATAGGCGTTGCGATAGGCGAACCGGACGAGGTGCCGGAGCAGAAGCCGCGCGACCCGAGCCGCTATAAAATAATAAGATAAGCCGACCGCCGCAGAATCAAAGCTCTGCGGCGGTTAAATTCTGATAACAAAAAACCGCCCGCACCGATTTCTCGGCACGGGCGATTTGATTTATCTGTTCTTTATGATATGGGGCAGGATGAGAATGTATTTGACGAGCATATAGACTATTGCGATCGGGACATTCAGAACATTCTGCTTGAAGTTTGAAAGGAAGTCGGTGGGCAGTTCTTTATGCTCCTTGGCTTCGCCCTTGACGGTCTTTTTTATCGCATATTCGTCAAACTTTTCGTAGCCTGTGGCCTCGAGAGTCTCGTCGTCAACGTCAACGGTGTAGGCGCGGTAGATGAGCCTGTCGCCGTCTATGGTAAAGGTGCTGAACATCGACTTGTAGGGCTGCGCGGCAACGGCGGAATTCTTGAGGATAGGCTCCATGGCGTCCTTGTGAACGCCGTAGCGCTTAGTGCCGGCGGTGTTGGGCAGGATGTGTACCGTGCCCTCGGGGTTGAGCGCGTAGGTTATCTCCTCGCCCTTGTAGTTCTCGGTGATGTACTCGGTGTGCTGAATCTTGTCGTCCTTGACCTGATAGGTGCGCAGATACATATGGTCGTGGCCGTTGATGACAACGTCGATATCAAGGCTGTCTATTATGGGCAGCAGACGCTTGCGCATGATGACGGTGTCGGGCTTGTTTATGTTCTTGCCCGCGGAGTAGCAGGCGCGGTGCATGAGGATTATCTTCCACTGCGCGTCGGAGGAGTTCATGTCGTTCTGAAGCCAGTTGAGCTGCTCCTCGCTTATGGGATACATATCGTTGGTGTTGAGCACGGCGATATGCGCGTTCGAATAGTCAAAGGAATAGTATACGCCGGTGATGTGATTCCAGCCCGCGCTCCTGTCGAGGTTGAACATATTGTCGAACCAGCCCCAGCGCAGGTTGCCCTCGTGGTTGCCGGCGGTCGGCACCATGGTTATATTCATGAGCGTGTCGCAGCTCTTCTCATAGAACCAGTCCCACTCCTGGTCGTTGCAGTCGTTGACGAAATCGCCCGCGTTCATGAGGAACTTGGCGTCGGGGCAGACCTGCATGGCGGTGCGCTGAACGGCTCCGCTCTTTGTGAAGTTTGTCTCGTTGCCCGCCTGAACATCGGCGAGAGCTATAAACGAAAACGCCTCTTCGCCGTCGCAGGCTGTCTCAAACGTGCCGTTGTTGCTCCAGACTCCGGTCGAGGCGTCGCCGACTCTGTAAACATATTTGGTTCCGGGCTCAAGTCCCTCGGCGAGCACCTTGTGGCAGTAGTTCTCCTTCCACTTCGTGCAGGTGCCGGAAAATTTGAGCGCGCCGTCGAAGCTGCCGCTGTATTTTTCAAGGGGCATTACTTCAACATCGCTGCCGCATTTCTCCGCCGTGTACCAGCAGATGCCGCGTCTCGTCTTTGCGTCGCCGTTGATGACAACGCTTATGCGCTTTATCGAGCCGTCTGCGCTCTCCTGCGGCATGGCGGAAGCGGCGGGGATTATCATGCACGCCAACAGGCACAGAGCAAGCAGCGCACTTATGACTCTCCGTAGCTTTTTATTCATTGTATATCCCTCCATAACTTTTGTGAAATTATTTTACCGCCGATTAGCACAAAAGTCAAGTGGGTTAGCATATGCTATTTGTAGTTTTTACACATTTTACAGGAGTTTTTCCATCCATATGTGCGGGCAGCCCTCATCGAGGTCGCTTTCTCCCGTGTCTCTGTAGCCGAGCGCCCTGTAGAAGCCGGCGGCCTGCTCCTGCGAATGTATTCGTATTGCACTTGTTCCCGTGCCCGCGGCGTATTCCTCGGCGGCCTCTATTATACGTGTACCGAGCCCTTTGCCGCGGAGCTCCTTTTTGACCGCGACGCGCCCTATTGCCGTCTTGCCGCTTCCGCTGTCTTTAAAGACGCGGCACACCCCGACGGGAGTTTTTCCGTCAAATAGAACTATGTGCGCGGCGGTGTCGTCCACGCTGTCGAATTCCTCCTCAAAGCCCTGCTCTTTTACGAAAACCTCGAGCCGTATTTTTTTCGCTTCCTCCGGCAGTCCGGCGGTATAAATTCTGAATTTCATAATAAACGCCTCCTTTTTGTATTATATCACAAAAAATGCCGTAATTTTTTGTATATACCACACATAGCCGAAATTTACTTAAACTGTTGCAAAAGACGAAAAATAAATATATAATAAATATATAATGCTATATACAAAGACAGGCGGTCTCGAGCCGACGGAGGAATGTTTAATGGGAAAACTCAGAGTTCTCTTTCAGGGAGACAGTATAACCGATATGGGCAGAGATCGCGGTGATATCCGCAACATGGGCAGCGGCTATCCGCTTTTCGTCGCGTCGAATTTCCGCGCGGCGAGACCGAACTTCGATATAGACTTTTTTGATCTCGGAATCAGCGGAGACAGAGTCAGAGACCTGCGCGCCCGCTGGCAGAGCGACTGCCTCGACCTTCGTCCCGACGTGCTCTCTGTGCTCATCGGCATTAACGACACCTGGCGGAGATACGACAGCGGCGACCCCTCGGATACAGAGGAGTTCGAGCGCGTATACCGCTCGCTGCTCGAGGACGCGAGGCGCGAAAATCCGAGCCTTAAAATAATCATCATGGAGCCGTTCGTGCTCCATGTCTCCGAGGAGCGCGCGAGCTGGAGAGAGGATCTCGACCCGAGGATTCAGGCGGTGCGCAGAGTGGCAAAGGATTACGCCGACGCGTTTATCCCGCTCGACGGACTTCTCAATGCCGCCGCCGTGGACACCTGCCCCGAGCAGTGGGCGCCCGACGGAGTTCACCCCTCGTTCGACGGCGCGGCGCTGATAGCCCGCTATTGGCTCGAGGCGTTTGACAAGATACTTTAAAGAAAGAGAGAGCCCCAATGCCTTTTGACAAGAGCTTTGCTCCGACCCTGCGCTTTGCGGTCATGAGCGATATACATATAGATGACGAGGACTGCATAGAGGAGCAGAGATTGGCGAAAGCTCTAGCCGATCTCGGAGAGCTGTGCTCTTCGGACGTGAGATACGAAGGTCTTGACGCGCTCGTCATTGTCGGCGACTTCGCCTCGCGCGGCACCGAGCTTCAGATGCGCAAGGTCAAAAAGCTTCTTGACGGCGGTCTGCCCTCGGGCGCGAGGCTGATAATGACCATGGGGAGCCATGAATATATGAGCGACGGCGAGGAGAATGCCCTGCGCCGCTTCGGCGAGATATTTTCTTTGACGCCCGACACGCATGAAATTATAAACGGCTTTGATTTCATCGCCGTCACAACGACCGGCGGCTGCCACTTCGACGAAAAAAAGCGCGAATTTGCGGCGGCGGAGCTTGAAAAAGCGGCCGAGAGAGACGGCAGAAAGCCGATATTCTTCTTTCAGCACCCGCATATCACTGACACAGTCTACGGCAGCATAAATTGGGGCGAGGACGAGATAACGGATATACTTATGAATTATCCGCAGACAGTCGATTTCTCCGGCCATTCCCATGCGCCGATAAATGACCCGCGTTCCGCGCATCAGCGCCATTTCAGCGCCTTCGGAACGGGGACGCTGAGCTACTTCGAGCTCGACGAGTTCGACAAGGCTCACGGTACCATACCCCCCGAGGACGGCAGCGCGGCGCAGTTTTTGATAGTCGAGGCCGACGCCGGCGGCAGAGTCAGGGTCTATCCCTACGATGTACTCACCGGGCACTTCTTCCCCTATACTTGGGAGATAGACGAGCCGTGGAATATAGATTCGTTCAAATATACCGACGCGCGCTATGTGACGGCGGAGAGACCGTTTTTTGAAAACGTGCGGATATCTGTAGAAAATATAACGGCGGACGGCTGCGATATTACTTTCAATCAGGCGGGCGGTAAAGACCGCCCGGACAGCTACGACATATATATTCTGAGCGGCGACGGGCTTGTAAAAAAGCATCTCAACATAACCTCGCGCTATTATCTGTATAATATGCCCGCGACTCTCACCGAGCATATATGCGGACTCAAGACCCGAACGGAATATACCGTTAAAATAGTTGCAAACAGCTTTTGGCGCACGCGAAGCGACGCATTGACGGCGCGGTTCGCAACGCTCTGAGCAAAACAGGAGCTGATAAAATGTTTTTTGTTCTTCCCTCGGCGGCGATATTTTCAATATATATCCTCGCGGCAATACTGCCCGCGGTGTTTCTGCTGCGCTATATCTATAAGCACGACACGGTCGACAAGGAGCCGCCCGGGCTGCTGCTGTCGCTGATTCTCATGGGTATCGTTGCGGCGCTGATGTCGATAGTGCTCGAAATGATAGGCGAAAAGATACTCAACGACCAGGTGAGCCAAAACGATAAATATTATAAAATAATCCTCGCCTTCGCGGTTGTCGCGGTTGTCGAGGAGGGGACCAAGTTCCTGCTGATGAAGCTCAGAACCTGGAAGAATCCGAATTTTAACTACAGCTTTGACGGAATAGTTTACGCCGTCTCGGTCTCTTTGGGCTTCGCCGCGTTTGAGAATATAAAGTATGTTATGAACTTCGGCCTGTCCGTCGCGCTCCCGCGCGCGGTGCTCGCCGTTCCCGGGCATATGGGCTTTGCCGTGTTCATGGGTCTGTTCTACGGGCGCGCCAAGCTCTTTTCCGACCTCGGCTGCAAGGGAAAAAAGGTGCTCAATCTCCTTGCCTCATACCTCTCCGCCGTGTTCCTGCACGGCTTCTACGACTCCTGCGCCATGATAGGCACAACGCTTTCGACCGCTATATTCATAGCGTTTGTGGCGGCTATGTATATAATAGTCATAAGCCTGATAAAGCACGAGTCGCACAACGACAGAAGAATATAAAGCGGCGCCGTTAGCCGGCAAAGGGCTGCCGGACGGTGAATTTGCCGCCGCCGATATTGAAAAAATTATTTTATTATTACTTTCCGAAAAAGAAGTATTCGGAGGGTCGGCAGTAGCACGGAGAAAAATTTACGGATTTATCGAAAAACGCCGAAAAAATAAGTATAAAAGCCCGAAAAAATCAGCCGATTTTGTGAATTTTTTGCTACGCTTCCGGTATGCAATTGACTTTAAGGCATAGAATGTGGTAGAATACAGTCCAAGAGTAAACCGGCGTTCAAAAAACCGGCTCTGAATATTTTTATCAATTTAAAAAGGAGGAATGAAGGTTGACTGATCAGAAAACAATGGCGTACATTAACCTTTATGCTGTCTTGGGAACTTTGGAGAATCTCTGCGAGATAGTCCCGGAGGCGAGCGCAATGCTCACCAACACGAAGCCCATCTCGATAGGCTTTGAAGTTAAAGACGGCCCGAGCGCCACGATAACCTTCAAAAACGGAAGATGCAGGATGGAGCAGGGCGTCGGCAAGTGCGACGTCAAACTGCCGTTCTCTTCCTGCGAAAAATTCAACGGTCTTATTGACGGAACCGTAACACCCATCCCCTCGAAGGGATTCCAGCACATCAAGTTCCTCCTCAAGACCTTTACCCCCTTGACCGACCTGCTTGCGAAATATATGCGTCCCTCGCCCGAGGATCTTCAGGACAGAACCTTCTTCGAGCAGAGCACCACGCTCATGCTCTACACTATCGCTGTTGCTATATCTCAGATAGCCAACAACGACAAGATCGGTCAGTTCTCGGCATCCCACATAGTTGACGGCGAGATAGGCCTCGGCATAAAGGACGGTCCCGCGGCTACGATCCGCGCAAAGAACGGACGCCTTGTAACCATAAAGAAGCGCTGCGAGAATCCGCGCGCCGATATGGAGTTCGCTTCAATTGATCTTGCAAGAGACCTCTTCGACGGAAAGATAAACGCCGTTGCCTGCATAGGCATGGGTGCTATCACCATGAAGGGCATGATCTCGATGATAGACAATATGAACAGACTGCTCGACAGAGTTGCTCTGTACTTGGCATAAGGGAGGGGAACTTTAATGAGCTTCAAGATTAACGATTACACAAAGAGCAGAGAGATGTTCGAGAGAGCCGAAAAGGTCATTCCTTCCGGCGTCTACGGCCACCTCGGCCCGGCAGAGGGCTGCTTTATCCCCGTCAGCGCGTTCCCGCTTTTCGGCGACAGAGCGCAGGGCTCCTATTTCTGGGATGTTGACGGAAACAAATTCATAGACTATATGTGCGCATACGGCCCGAACGTTCTCGGCTACAACGACCCCGACGTCGACGCGGCCGCCATCGCTCAGGCAAAGGTCTGCAACTGCACCACCTCGCCGTCCTACAAGGCAGTCGAGTTCGCGGAGCTGCTTGTTGACACCGTAAACTGCGCCGATTGGGCATTCTTCGCAAAGAACGGCAACGATGTTACCACCGCCGCCATAATGACCGCAAGAGCCCATACCCACCGCAAGAAGATAATCTTCATCAACGGCTTCTATCACGGTATTTCGCCCTGGACCCAGAAGGTCGATTATCCCGGCGTTATCGAAGAGGACGTTGCAAACAACATCTATATAGACTGGAACGATATCCCCGCGCTCGAGAGAGTTATCGCCGAGAACGAGGGCGAGATAGCCGCGTTTATCTCGACTCCCTATCTCCACGGCAACTTCTTTGACAACCAGCTTCCCGCAGACGGCTACTGGCAGAAGGTTCGCGAGCTCTGCACAAAGAACGGCATCGTCCTCATAGTCGACGACGTCCGCGCAGGCTTCCGTCTTGATATCGCCGGCAGTGACCACTTCTACGGCTTCGAGGCAGACCTTATCTGCTTCTGCAAAGCTCTTGCAAACGGCTGGAACGTCTCCGCTCTTTGCGGCAAGGAGTTCCTCAAGAGCTCTATCAGCAGCCTGTCCTATACCGGCAGCTACTGGCTCAGCGCAATCCCGTTCGCAGCGGGTATCGCCTGCATCAACAAGATGAAGAAGCTCAACACTCCCGCCATCTTCCGCGAGAAGGGTCTCAAGGTCGGCGAGGGTCTCAAGGCTGCCGCCGCGAACAACGGCTTCCATCTTGTAGTCTCCGGCGAGCCGTCGCTGTTCTATCTGCGCCTTGCCGATGACGATTCCCTCATGCTTCATCAGGAGTGGATCGCCGAGATGGTCAAGCGCGGCATATTCCTTACGAGCCACCACAACCATTTCCTCAATGCGTCCCTGACCGATGAGGATATTTCTCACACCGTTGATGTTGCAGAGGATGCATTCAACACCCTTCGCAAGAATCACCCCGAGCTTGCCTGATTTTTCCCAAAAAAACCTCCGTCCTGTCTTTACAAGACGGGGGTTTCTGTGCTATTATATATGCATATGAGATAAAAATGACTTTGTGCGCGCTTAAAGCTTTGGATATTTTGACGTTCGGAGTGATTTTTGCCGTGCACGGGTCATATACTTCATCCGGCGTTATTTCCCGGGTAAAAGAGAAGCTTTGTGAGTTACGGGGGTACCCGCTTATTCACTCAGACGATAAAAAATGTTTTCTGTAAGGAGGAAATGTAAATGCCATTATCAAAGCAGGAATGGTTAGCGCTCGAAAAGAAGGCTCATGAGCTGCGCAGACTTTGCCTCGACACCACATACTGGGCGGGCAGCGGTCATATCGGCGGCGGCATGAGCGTCATGGATATGCTTACCGTTCTCTACCACAAGTACATGAGACTCGACGTCAAGAACCCCAAGTGGGAGGACAGAGACCGTTTTATCCTCAGTAAGGGTCACGCGGGTATAGCTTACGCTCCCGTGCTCGTCGATTTCGGCTGGAACGATCCCGAGCAGCTCAAGACCTTTAACCACACGAACTCGAAGATGGGCATCCACCTCGACTCGAACAAGGTTGTCGGCGTTGACGCTTCCACCGGTTCTCTCGGCCACGGACTTCCGATAGCAGTCGGAACCGCTCTTGCCGCAAGAGTTCTCGGCAAGGATTACAAAACATACTGCATCCTCGGCGACGGCGAGTGCGACGAGGGTTCGAACTGGGAAGCAGCCATGGCGGCCTCCAACTTCAAGGTCACCAATATGATCTCCTTCGTCGACCGCAATAAGTGCATGATCGACGGCGAGACCGAGGATGTCATGAAGCTTGAGCCTTTCGCCGACAAGTGGCGCTCCTTCGGCTTCATCGTCAAGGAAGTCGACGGACACAACATCAAAGAGCTTTGCGACGCTATCGACTTTGCTCTTGAGAACAAGACCGATTCTCCCGTCATGATAATTGCCGACACAATAAAGGGCGCCGGCATCGACTTCATGGAGGGCAACTATCGCTGGCACTACGGCGCAATTGACGAAGAGAAGTACAAGAAAGCTATAGAGAGCCTCGATAAGTACTATGAGGCACGCAAAGCAAGAGCAGAAAAGGAGGGCGAATAATTATGGCAGGCGGAATGACCTATACAGCCGTTGAATCAACCGCTCTTTCTACCGCGGAATATTACGGCAAGACCCTTGTTGAGCTCGGCGCAGAGCACCCCGAAGTTGTTGCGCTGACCGCTGACCTCGGCAAATCAACAAAGATCGGTATGTTCGGTGACGCTTATCCGGACAGATTCTTCAACGTCGGTATCGCAGAGCAGAATATGTTCGGCGTCGCCGCAGGTATGGCAAGAGCAGGCCTCGTGCCGTTCCTTTCGACCTTCTCGGTTTTCGCTTCTCTCAGAAGCGCCGACCAGCTTCACACCGACATTTGCTATCAGAATGTCAACGCTAAGGTTATAGCTACCCATTCGGGTACTTCGTTCGGCCAGGCGGGCTCGACCCATCACGCTATCTGCGACCTCGCAGTTACCCGCGCTATGCCCAACCTCACCGTTATCTGCCCCGCAGACGGTATGGAGACTGTCAACGCAGTCCGTGCGGCATATGAGACCCCCGGCCCGTTCTATATCAGAATCAACAGAGGCTTCGACCGTGTCCTCTACGAGAACACCGATTACGGCTTCGAGCTTGGCAAGGCTGTCACTCTTAAAGAGGGCACCGATATCACCGTTATCGCTTGCGGCTCCTGCGCATTCCAGGCTCTTCAGGCGGCTAACTTCCTTGAGAGCTCCGACGGCCTGAAGGTCAGAGTTCTCGATATGCACACCATTAAGCCCATCGACCGCGAGGCTATCCTCAAGGCCGTTATGGACACCCGTCGCATAATCACCGTTGAGGATCACAACGTCATCGGCGGTCTCGGCAGTGCTGTTGCAGAGGTCGTTGTTGAATCCGGTAAGGGCTGCGCATTCAAGCAGCTCGGTATCCAGGATAAGTTTGCTCCCATCGGACTGCATGAGGACATCATGTCCATGCTCGGTATCGACTCGAACGGTATCGTTGAGGCTGTCCGTGAGGTCATGGGCAAGGACTTCGAGCTTGATGACGATTGGGACGACGAGGTGTAATAGCTTCGCCCGTATCCCGATAAGGAAAGGAATGATTATATGGCATCAAGAGATGAGATTTTTACAAATAAACTTTTTCTCAACGCTGTCCTTCCGCTCATCAAGGTAATTGCAAGCGACGTTCCCTCGCTCGCAAAGAAGTTTGAGCACGCGCACGGCGTTATGCAGGTCAGTGCTCTCGATCCCGAAAGCCCGGACGGCAAGGTGGCTACCCATTTCGTAGTCAACTGCGGCGAGTGGCTCGTTCACAACGATAAAGTGGACACCGCTCCCCACATCGAGCTTGAGTTCAAGAGCATTGAGGCGATGAACGCATTCTTCAAGGGCAAGATGAGCCTTTCGACTCTGCCCAAGATGAAGGGTATTGCGAAGCATCCCGGCCTGTTTGCCTCGTTCATGGCAGTGCTGCTGAAGATGTCCTCTCTGCTTACCGCAAAGGGCATCCCGGAGGACGAGGACACCAAGGCTCTGCTCGTCAAGTGCTACTTCTACCTGCTTTCTAGCGGTATCAGCCAGCTCAACAAGCTCGGTCATCCCGATGTTCACGGCTGGGCGCTCAAGAGCCCCGACCGCGTCTATGCGTGGGCTGTCAACGGCCACGATGAGCTTTCGGCTTATCTGCGCGTAAAGGCGGGCAAATCGAGAGCCGGCAGAGGCGTTTACAAGAGAGCTATGCCTTTCTTCACGCTCCGCTTCGATTCTCTCGACAGCGCACTGGGCATCCTGCTCGGTCTTGACGATATGCTTGACTCCGCGAAGAAGGGCAAGCTTATCATGGAAGGCGCTCCCGAGTTCGGCGGCCAGATCGGCGAGTATATGCTCACCGTCGCCGGATACGTCCAGTAAGAGAAAACATTATGAAAATTCCGCCGTGTCTTAGGATGCGGCGGTATTTTTATGCTCATAACATAATTTCAAGCGCAAATATCCGCTTCTCCGTTCAAAGGTGATAAAAAACGAAAACTTTTCAGCGATTTAAACGGAAAAAGCTTGCAAAACGGAGGAAAAAGCTCTATAATTTTAAGCATAGCAACCGTGTTAATATTCGCGTAAGCCAATAAGCTGCCGCGACATACAATGCGGACTTGCACTTTTTTCAAGGAGGAACCGAAAAAATGAAATACGCACTTGTGAACGGCATCATTCTCGACGGTACTCAGGATATGGAGCCTCAGTCCGGCAAGATAATTCTTGTCGATGGCGAGAAGATAGCCGCCATTGTTGACGGGAACGCGGACATCTCCGGATATGAGAAGATAGACCTCGGCGGAAAATATATAATGCCCGGTCTTATCAATATGCATCTCCACCTTCCCTCGAGCGGCAAGCCGAAGAAGAAGGAGTCCGACCCGAAGAAGCTCGTTAAGATAATGACGAGCAACAATCTTTTCCGCAAGATAATCAAGGCCGTCTGCCGCAGCGCGGCTCAGATGCAGCTCAACAGCGGAGTTACGACCATAAGAACCGTCGGCGGAGTTGAGAACGCCGATTCGAGCATCCGCGACGATATAAACGCCGGCAAGACAGTCGGCCCGAGAATCCTCGCTGCAAATATGGCTGTCTCCGTCCCTGACGGACACATGGCGGGCTCACTCGCATATATAGCCGAGAGCCCGGAGCAGGCGAGAGATTTTGTTGCGAAAATCGCCGAGGATAAGCCCGACCTCATAAAGCTTATGATAACCGGCGGCGTGCTTGACGCAAAGGTCAAGGGTGAGCCGGGTGCGCTGAAAATGCCGCCCGAGGTAGTCAAGGCTGCGTGCGACGAGGCGCATAAGCGCGGACTCATAGTAGCCGCCCACGTCGAAAGCCCCGAGGGCGTGCGCGTTGCGCTTGAAAACGGCGTGGACACTATAGAGCACGGCGCGAAGGCGGATGACGAGATAATCTCGCTCTTTAAGGAGAAGCACGCGGCGCTCATTACGACGCTCTCTCCCGCACTTCCCTTTGCGCTGTTCGACCGCTCCGTAAGCCACGCCACCGAGCTTTCGCAGTTCAACGGCAAGGTGGTCTTTGAGGGCATAATCGACTGCTCCGAGAAGTGCCTTGCAAACGGCATTCCCGTCGGACTCGGAACCGATACCGGCTGCCCGTTCATCACCCACTACGATATGTGGAGAGAGCTTGTCTATTTCCACAAGTACTGCGGTGTGTCGAATAAGTTTGCGCTCTATACCGCTACGAAGAGGAACGCCGAGATAGCGCATATCGATGATATCACCGGCACCGTCGAGCCCGGAAAGTGCGCGGATCTTATCGTTACGGAGAAAAATCCTATCGACGACCTTACCGCTCTTCGTGACGTGAAGATGGTCATGGCGAGAGGAAAGCTCATCCGCGAGCCCAAGGTCAAGAAGTACGAGAACGTTGAGCGCGAGCTTGATAAGTTCCTTTAATAGCAATACCGTTTTTTAATGAGGGGAAAGATGTAAAGTGAATTCTATAATAGTTTCGGCTTTCGGCTCGTTTACCGCGCTGCTGCTGGTGTTCGCCATCTCGGAGATACTGGCAAAGGTGACAAAGGGCTGGGTACCCTCGGTGCTTGTCATCATGATACTTATGCTTGTCGGCTTTTCTACGGGGCTTTTTCCGAAGACGATAATAGACGACGCGGGCGTGTCCGATGCGCTGTTTAAAGTCGCCTGCGGTCTGCTCGTCACCCACCTCGGCACGCTCATAAGCAGAAAAGAGATGGCGGCGCAGTGGAAGACCGTCATAATTTCGCTCATGGGTGTCGCCGCGATAACGATAATATGCCTGACGCTCGGAACCGCACTCTTCGGCTTTGATAATGCGATCGCCGCAGCGCCTCCGCTCGCCGGCGGCGCAATAGCTACCGCGATGATGTCGAGCGCCGCTACGGAAGCGGGCAAGACCTCCGCGGCCCTTGTTGCGATAGTTTGCCTCTCCCTCCAGGGACTTGTCGGCTATCCGCTGACCTCGTTCTGCCTGAAGAAGGAGACGAGGAGGCTCACAAAGCTCTACAGAAACGGCGAATTCAAGGCCGCTACAGCCGCCTCCGAGGAGAAGAAGGACGAGAAAAAGAAGAAGAGAGCCACAAGCACTACCATTATCCTTTTAAAGCTCGCACTTATCACTCTCGCCGCTTACTGGATAGATTATGTGACAAAGGGCTATGTCCCGATGTATGTTGTCTGCCTGCTGCTCGGCTTCGCCGCGCACGAGCTTAAGCTCGTTGAGACGGATGCCCTCCATGAGGCGAGCTCCTACGGCTTCGTTATGACCGTGCTTATGATGGGACTGTTCAAGACCCTCGCAAGCTCCGGCACAGACGGCATCGCGTCAGTTGTCGGCATATCGGCAGCGCTCGTCGTCTTTGCGACCGTAGCCATGGGTCTCATGGCTCTGCTTGCAAGCAAGATTTTCAAGCAGTCGTTCTTCATGTGCTACGCGATAGTCCTCAACGCCTTTTCCGGCTTCCCGATTAATATGCTGATAACCACCGAGGCTATCAACATAAGCACCGAAGAGGGCGACGAGAGAGACAATATTACCGCCGAGATAATGCCCAAAATGCTCGTCGCGGGCTTCGTCTGCGTGACTATAGTCTCCGTTCTGCTCGCGGGAATACTTGTAAGATTCCTGTAATTTCAATTTACCGAAAGCTCCCGAGGCTAAACGGCCTTGGGAGTTTTTTGCAGTCGATACGCAGAAAAACAGTAAAAATTTAAAGAATAACGATAAATATTTATTGACAATCTTGAATCGCCGTGCTACAATGACCTCGCAAACCAAGGAGAAGAGGTATGTGAAATGAAAGACGACAAGAAAATAAAAACAGAAAAAATCGTCCTCAACGGGCTTGTGATTGCAGGCATAGTGCTGACGCTGCTTGCGGTTCTCGCTTCGCCTTTTATAATCGTCGCGATAATAAAAGCGGGCGAATTTTCGGCTCTGCCGCCCTATACTTGGATTCTGACCAGCGCTTCGGTCTATGTCTGCGCCGTGCCGTATCTGGCTGCACTCATTGAGCTGAAGCTCATCTGCTCGCGCATTTTCACCGACAAGGCGTTTTCAATGGGAACGGCGAAAAAGTTCCGCAATATCGGAATATGCGCCTTCGCGGAGTTGCTGATATTTTCAGTCGACCAGGCGGTGCTCTGCTCGATGCTCGCTGTATATGAGCTCATGGGGTTTTATTATCTGCCTGTTTTCGTGTTCGTTTTCGTCTGCATCGTCGCGGGAGTTCTCGCGTTTGCGATGAGCGGCGTGTTCAAGCGCGCGGCGGATATAAAAGAAGAAAACGACGGGATATTTTAACGGGGTGACGGCATGATAGTTATAAATTTGGATGTTATGATGGCAAAAAGAAAAATGTCGCTCACCGAGCTTGCCGACAGATTGGGCATGACGATGGCGAATGTTTCGAATTTCAAGAATCATAAGGCAAAGGCTTTTCGCTTCTCGACTCTCGATGCCCTCTGCGAGATTCTCGACTGCCAGCCGGGCGACCTGCTCGAATATGTACCGGGGGAGAGTGAAAAAGAATGAAAAAGCTTAAAATGATTTCTCTGATATCGGCGGCGTTTCTGCTCGCGTTTTCGCTTTCCGCCTGCGTTTTCAAGAGCGGAGATCCCGTCATAGCCTCGCTCGGAAAGGCGATGTCGGTGCAGCGCTACAGCTGCGCGGGCTTCGGGGATTCGACGGACTTCGGGATATACACCTTTCCCGGCGCGAGACTCGGGGAGAGCGAATATTTCAAGCCCGTGACCGCCGAGAGCAAGACGGAACTTCTCGGATATATAGATGAGTTCGAGCAGGTTATAGACTCTCTGCGCGACGGCGACGAGGGTGCCGACCTTGTGAACAATTACCGTTTTTCGCGCGACGATATCGATGAGGGCGACTATCTCTATATTTACGACCGCGAAGGCAAGCCGATAGGCGACGGAGCCTATTCAAAATACGATTATTACAACGTCTACTTCTTCGATTCGCAGACGACGACCCTGTATTATTTCCACAGTAATATATAAGAGGAAAAATAATTGCAGCTTTCAAGGCGCTTTCTGCATTTTCACGGTTGAAAAATATTTGAGAATGCATTAAAATAGATATAGAATCTATGAGGAGGGCGGACTATGGAAAGCTTCAGACATATGCCTCTTGAAAACATACAGAACTGCCGCGACCTCGGCGGATATCCGATAAAGGGCGGCGGCTTCACGAAATACGGCAGACTTCTGCGCTGCGGCAGACCGCGCGCCTCAACGCCGAACGACATGGAGTTCTTCCGCGACTATGGGATAAAGAACGTATTCGACCTGCGCGGCGATTCCGAGGCGATAACCATGCCGTCGGAGTTTGAAAATCAGCCCGGAATCAACTACTATCATTTCTCCCTGCTCGAAATAAACCCCGCCTCGCCGCATATGGAACTGACTATGCCCGAGATATATGTGACAAGCCTGAGCGAGTGCAAGGGCAACTATGCGCGCCTCTTTTCCGAGCTGTCGCGCGTTGACGCGCCGTCGATGTTCCACTGCTTCCTCGGCAAGGACAGAACAGGCATAACCGCCGCGCTGATACTGCACCTGACGGGCGTATACTTCGAGGATATCGTTGCGGATTACCGCCTGTCCTCGAGCTATCTCGAGCCGTTTTACCGCAGGGAGATAGAGAAGAAAACGGGGCTCGTCTGGGAGAGCGATATGTCGCATCTCGGCGCCCCGGCGGAGAATATAACCGCCGTGTTCGAGTATCTTTTCCGCCGCTACGGTTCGGTCGAGGACTATTTCGTCTCCGCAGGACTCACAGCCGACGAGATAGACGCGGTAGGCAGAATACTGAAATAAATTTATTCTTATGACTAACAAAAACCCTCCGTTCGGCAGTGCCGTCGGAGGGTTGATGTGTTCTTATGTTGATTACAGCGATGCGAGGAAGGTGTCGGTGTCGGTAATCTCGGCATCGTAGGTGCCCTTGAGATAGCTCAGACCGTACTCATAGTCCTCTGCGGTGAAGGAATTGGTTGCGTCCTTAATAGCAACAACGTCATAGCCGAGCTGATATGCGTCGGCGGCGGTGTGACGCACGCACATATGAGTGTGCAGACCGGTCAGAACAACGGTGTTGACGCCGAGCTCTCTGAGGAGAAGGTCAAGGTCGGTGTGGAAGAAACCGCTGTAGCGTCTCTTGGGAACAATGTAGTCGCTCTCGCAAACTTCGAGCTCGGGGATAACCTTTGCGCCCTCGGTGCCGGCTATTGCGTGGTCGCCCCAGAACTTGAGCTCGTGGTCAATGCCCTTGAGGTGAGCGTCGTTGCAGAAAATGACGGGAATGTTCTTCTCTCTTGCGCCCTTGACGAGCTCTGCGGTCTTGGGGACTATCGCAAGACCTCTGTCGCACTTGAGCGCGCCGGTTACAAAATCGTTGAGCATATCAACGACGAGAATCGCATACTTCTTTTCCATGATATTTTACAGCTCCTTATATTTATTGATTAAATTATACCGATTTAAAATGCGGGTGTCAATGGCGGGAAGTACAAATAAACTCCGCTTTTTATGTCGGCGTTTGTGGGATATAATCTATAAAGAGGAAATCTGCGCGAATTTTTCAAAAAACGGAGATTTTGCCCCGCGGACAAAAACATACTCGAAAAGATAATAAGCCCGCATAAAGAAAAGCCACGGCTTTGATACCGTGACTTTTTATAGCCTTTTCAGTTTTTCATCCTGTAGCTCTCGTCAACGTCGCATAACTCATCGAACGAATCGATCTCTATAGTGTCGCTGAACGAGCATTTGCGCACATATATATTTGACTCTTTCGCATAGAAGTGACACAGAACATCGTCCCAGAAGTGGTCTTTTCCGCCGAGCGTGTTGTTGAATACCTCTTCGACGCAGCTACTGAAAAGTTTTCCCGTTTCCTCGTCATAATACGATATGCCGAACATGTGGAAGCAGTTCTTTCCGCCCCTGTGCAGGTCGGTGATTTTCATATTCTCGTCAACGTCAAAGCACCAGTCGGGGGTCTCTTCGCACGGAACGCCGAGATAGTTGCTGCAATACTGATATTTTGTTATCAGTGAACGGTTTATAAGATATATGTCCGATTCAAATATGTACGCCCCGCCGATGATGTCGCGGACAAGGTACGCGGAGGAAATATTGTTATAGGACTTGAAATACGGGTTGTCAATAAATTTTATAAACGGATATTTGACTTTAAGCTGCTCGAAGCAGTCACCGAGATATCCGCGGACTACGGTTATATCATCGATGCCCGCGTCGACGCACGCGTCGATGAGCGTGTCAATTATGCGTTTGTTGTTGACGCGCACGAGCGGCTTGGGGCAGCTCAGTGTTATGGGCATCATGCGCGAGCCCATTCCCGCAGCGATAAATATTGCACGCTTGACTCTGTAGGGCTCGAGCGCGGCAAGTCCGGATTCCGTTATTTTGCCGTTGCTTATAAGCCCGTCCGCTTGAAGCTGCCGAATAACGGCGGAGTCTGCGGCGGAAACAGACGAATCGGGTTGCGCGGCCGATGATAATATTTCAAACTGTTCCTTGGTTAACATATGTATCTCCTTGCACTGTTATTTTGAATAGGCCTTGTACCAGTGGACTGATTTTCGTTCCTCGACGGGCGGAGGGGTCATATAGTCTCCGTAAAACTGAGTGAGAATCTTGTCATATTCCGAATATATCGGGAATTCACCGTCCTCAAAGCGGCAGGTAGTGAGCGTTGAAAACAGGTCGGGCTTATAGAAGGTACGACATTCGAAGTTTTCAACCATATAGTTTCCGCTCTTATTCTTCCTGTGCATGAGATCTGTTTTTTTGAGTATCAGCCGCCTGAAGGGAAGGGTGAAAAGCTTGAACAGGAACTTTACAATGTATCTCGGATTCAGTGACCTGTGATGCGACAACTTGTGCCCGAGTATACCGGCAATTTCAACTTTTCTGTCTATGCGCTTGCTTTCGGCGTCCATCTGAGCCTTCAGTTCGTCGCCCTCGCCGCTGAAATTGCAGTAGTCCAGCGGGAAGATATCGACAAACAGTCCCATATCCTTTTCCGCGCGCCAATCCTCGCAGATATAGGTTCTCTTGTCTACCATCTTTGAGTAGAGGAAATAGTAATTTTTCGAGTATCTGTAGCTCTTTATCTCAAAGTCGCCGTCGTCGTATTTGAGCTTCAGCAGCTTCTCGTAGTCCTCTCTCTTCATGAAAACGTCGATATCATCATCCCACGGAATAAAGCCCTTGTGCCTTATTGCACCAAGCATCGTTCCGTATGCGAGGGAATATTCAAGACCGTTTTCCTTGCATATGCTGTCGAATTTTTTGAGTATTCCGAGTTCGACTGCTTTCATCTCGTCGAGTGTAAGCTCTTTCCCTGCCATATCAATGCCCTCCAGAGTAGTTCTGTTACAGCTTTATTGTATCATTGCAAAGCAAATTTTTCAACAAAAATTAATTGAAAGCTTTTTCAGTGTATTGACACGAGCCAAAGCAAATTTTTTGATTTGGGATTGCAAATGTGGTATAATTATAGGGATATGAATGCAGAAAGAGGTTTTATTATGCAGCTTGTTCTTCCGTTTGAACATATGGCAAAGGCGGCGCAGTATATGGAGCCGTCGGTTTTTGAATATGTCCGCGAGGGTGAGATAGAGAGCTTCGAGAGCTTTGAAAAGTTCGATTTCCTCGCCTTTGACTGGTACGATGTCCACAGCGAGCGCACCGAGGACTATAAAATGCTCGCCTATGTCAGCCGCGAGAATCTGATAATTTTCACAGAGGGCGCGGCGGGCGATACGGCAAAGAAGATAATGGACGGGCTCGCGGCGGAGAATCCGGAACTTAGATCCGAGCAGCTGCTCTACAGATTCTTTGTCCGGCTTTTAAACGGCGATATGGACTGCCTCTCGAGGCTCGAGAATGAAATAGACGAATACGAAAATGTCTATCTTTTCAAGAGTGAGTCAGGCAAGGATGTTTTTGAAAAGCTGTCCGCCTGGCGGCGCGAGCTGCTGAGAATAAAGCGCTACTATGAGCAGCTGACTTTGATTTTTGACGAAGCTTCTGCGAACGACAATTCCGTATTTTCGAACTCTGCGGCGAAACGCTTCGCCATTCTCAAGAATCGCACCGACCGCTATCTCCAGACGGTGCAGAACCTGCGCGATGTTATCGAGCATCTTCAGGAGGAGTATCAGGCGCAGCTGTCTATCCAGCAGAACGATCTGATGAAGCTTTTCACGGTTGTTACCGTTATCTTTCTGCCGCTTACTTTGCTCACGGGTTGGTACGGCATGAACTTTTCCGGTATGCCGGAGCTCAACTGGGAATATGGATATCTTGTGATAATTGTCGTGAGTATCGTGGTGCTTGTTGCGCTGATACTGTTCTTCCGACGGAAGAAGTGGCTTTGAGATTTTGAAAAATTTTTGATTTGCCTATTGACAGGGTAGGCAATATGTGCTATATTGTATCCAACATACCGTCGAGGTAGGCGTATGAAAGGAGAGAATGTTATGAAAAAGATCGCCATGAACCGAATGAACCGCTGTAGTTGCGCCTGTTGTCAGTGCGCGTGTTTCGCCATGCCTTTTTCCGATATGTCCTCCAAATGCGGGTCGTTGAACTGATCCGATAAACGGCTTTTTGACCGGGGACACTCATCGGAGTTCCCCGGCTTTTTTGCGCCGCGGAACTCAGAATTTTAACTAACTAACTTCAAAGGAGTAATTTATTATGTCAAAGATTTATACATCGGCAGACCAGCTTATAGGAAAGACCCCTCTTCTCGAACTGACCCACATTGAAAAGAAATACGGACTCAAGGCGAAGGTGCTCGCAAAGCTCGAATATTTCAATCCCGCGGGCTCCGTCAAGGACAGAGTAGCCAAAAAGATGCTTGACGACGCGGAGGCGGCGGGCAAGCTCACCCCCGAGTCCGTTATTATCGAGCCGACCTCCGGCAACACCGGAATAGGGCTTGCGTCAGTCGCCGCCGCGCGCGGTTACCGCATAATCATAGTTATGCCCGAGACCATGTCCGTCGAGCGCCGCCAGCTTATGAAGGCATACGGCGCCGAGCTTGTGCTCACCGACGGCACAAAGGGTATGAAGGGCGCGATAGAGAAGGCCGACGAGCTTGCAAAGGAGATACCGAACAGCTTCATCCCCGGTCAGTTCGTCAATCCCTCAAATCCCAAGGCTCACTACGAGACAACTGGCCCCGAAATTTTTGAGGATACCGACGGCGAGGTCGATATCTTCGTCGCGGGCGTGGGCACGGGCGGCACCGTTACGGGCGTCGGCGAATACCTGAAAGAGAAGAAGCCGAGCGTAAAAATAGTCGCGGTCGAGCCGGAGAGCTCGCCCGTGCTTTCCAAGGGCGTGGCGGGTGCGCATAAGATACAGGGTATCGGCGCGGGCTTTGTGCCCGAGGTGCTCGACACGAAGGTATACGATGAAATAATCCCCGTGAGCAACGAGGCAGCGTTCGAGACGGGCAGGCTCATAGGCAGGAGCGAGGGAGTGCTTGTCGGCATATCCTCGGGAGCCGCCGCCTATGCCGCCGTTGAGCTTGCAAAGCGCCCGGAGAACGCGGGCAAGACGATAGTTGTGCTCATGCCCGATACGGGCGACCGCTACCTGTCAACTCCGCTTTTCGGAGACTGATAAATAAAGTTTCCCGTCCCGCAGCACCCGAGACGCTGCAAGAATTGTAATTTTCAGATGCTGCGGGGTATCGGCTCAGGCTGCTTTGTCGGGGCTTACGGGCTTTTTGAAAGGAATAATATGACCTTTACTCCCGATAACCCGCGCCGCAAGGCACTCGTCGCAATGAGCGGCGGAGTGGACTCGTCCGTTGCCGCCTATCTCGCGGCAGAGAGCGGGTTTGACTGCATCGGCGTAACGATGAAGCTCTTCGATAACGAGGACGCGGGGATGAGCCGCGAATTAGACGCGAAAAACTTCAATTTTATCGCCTTTGACGACCCGCCCGCGGAGTTTCGCGCGAGCGCGCGGGTCAGATACAGGCAGCCGGAGCAGCCCGCAACGGTGAGAGTTACGGGCGAAAACATGGTGCATATAATTTTTGACGAGCCGCAGAGAGCCGTAACAAAGGGTCAGGCTGTTGTTGTCTATGACGGAGATACGGTTATCGGCGGCGGAGAGATCTGCTGAGCGCAAAACGGAGGAATTTTTATGATGATATCAACGCGGGGACGCTATGCCCTGAGGGTGCTCGTAGACCTTGCGGAGCACGGCGGCGGTCTTGTGCCGATGAAGGATGTCGCGGCGCGCCAGGGCATCTCAAAAAAATATATGGAGCAGATAATGGCGCTGCTCGTCAGGGACGGCTACGTTGAGGGCGTCCACGGAAAGGGCGGCGGCTACAGGCTCGGCAGACCGCCGGAGCAGTGCGTTGTCGGCGATATCCTGCGCCTTACGGAGGGCAGCCTCGCGCCCGTGGCGTGTCTCTCCTGCGATGAGCCGTGCGAGCGCGCGGACATCTGCCGCACCGTCGGCATGTGGCGCAGATTCGAAGAGATAACGAACGAATACTTTGACGGCATAACCGTAAAAGACCTGATGAAAGCAGAGTAACGGCAGCCGCGCCCCGAACGGGCGCGGCTCTTTGCATTGTATATGAAAAAGGCTCCCGCCCGTTTGGGTGAGAGCCTTTGTGTGTTTTGTTAATCGCCGTTACGGTAATTTCTTAGCCGAGCTTAACGGTGTAGTCAACAATACCGGTAAGGGTATCAATGCTTGCAGGGATACCGATAACCTTAACGCCGAGATTCTTAACGTCGACATTGACCTTGTAGTGCCAGGTGCCGCTGATGATCTTGCCGGTGGCGTTGTCGATCTTGACATCTCTGACATAAGCGTCGTTGTAGGTGAGCTTTATGTTCTCCATGCCGGAAGTGACGGAAACGCCGGGAAGCTCATCGAGAGCGTTCTGAACGTTGCCGAGAGTACCGATCGAACGGCCGACGGGGCCCTTCGAGCTGCTCTCCTTCGGGCCGTCAGTCTGAGAATTGACGTTGAAGGAAACGATGGTGTACTTGCCGTCTGCGGAGATAGCCGCCTTAGCGTTCTTGACATCGGTCGGAAGAACGTCACCGTGGTCGCCTGCGGGGATCCAAGTGGTCTCAGTCGAGTTCTTCTCAAGAGCCTTCTTTGCGATGCCCTCGAAAGAACCGAGGATCTTGCCGAGTCCGCCGGTGCCCTGAAGCTTCTCAAGCTTCATGGTCTGCTTGCCCTTGGGGGGATTCTTTACGGAAGCCTTAACAGCCTTGTTGTAGAAAGCAACGACTGCTTTAGCGTCGGTGGAGTTAAGACCCTTCTGGTTGCCGGTCTGAGAGCCGCCCTGAGAGCCGCCCTGAGAGCCGCCCTGAGAGGGAGTCTCGACAGGCTTGTCGGAAGCGTCGGTGGAAACTTCGGCAGCGTCGGTGCTCTCTGCCTCGGAAGCGTCTGCGGGAACGGATTCGTTGTTATCGTTGGTAACTGCGTCGCCGCTTACGCCGGGGGTTGTGGTGTCCTTGCCGTCATCCTTGGGTTTGCAAGCCGCAAAAGCAAAGACCATGGCGAGAACCATAATGATTGCGAGAATTCTCTTCATTTGTTTGTGCTCCTTTTAACTTTTTATTGGTTTTTGTGAATAGAACGTTTCACAGTATGTTCAGTGTACCCTAAAATAACCAAAAAGTCAAGAAAAACAGATATACAAATTATAACATTTCGGTAACAAAAGGCTTTCAGCCTCTTGACTTTGGACTGCAAACACATATAAAATGTATGCGGGAGAATAAAAAATATGATGAGGCGACAGAGAGGAGCGAGATAAAATATGCTCGAGAGAAGCGAATGGATAAAAAGCTGCGAAAAGAATCTGCGCGGAGGCACGGTGTTTTTGAAGGAATTCCGATGCGATAAGCCCGTCCGAAAAGCCGTGCTTGAAATCACCGCGCTCGGCGTGTACGAGGCAAAGCTAAACGGCGGCAGGGTGGGTGACTTCATCCTTGCACCGGGCTGGACTTCCTACGCCCACAGGCTTCAGGTGCAGAGCTATGATGTGACGGATTTGATAAAAGCCGAAAACTCGCTCGAGGTGACTGTCGGGCAGGGCTGGCGTGCTGTCTCGAACAGGCGCGGGAGCAGCGACTTTTTGGGCTACCGCGACACAGCGCTCATAGCCGGGCTGACTGTTTTCTATGCGGACGGCAGCGAGGAGAGCATAGTCACCGACGGCTCATGGACTGCCCGCGAGAGCAAGCTCAGATATACACATATATATAACGGCGATATATATGACGCGACTTTTAAGGCGGGAAAAGCGCGGCACTGTATCTGCGTCGACCTCGAAAAGGATTTTCTTATTCCGCAGGAGGGCGAGAAAATTACCGAGCACGAGCGCATATCCGCCATGCAGATAACGGAAACTCCGGCGGGCGAGACGGTTATTGATTTCGGTCAGAATATAACGGGCTATGTCGAGTTTAAAATAAAGGGTGTCTCCGGCGCACAGGCGACTGTCTCTCACGGCGAGACGCTCGACCGCGACGGCAATTTCTATAACGCCAACTACCGCTCCGCCCGCGCACAGATAAAATTCACCTGCGACGGCGAGGAGCACACATATAAAAGCGCGCTGACCTTCTTCGGTTTTCGCTATATCCGCCTTGAGAACTGGCCGGATGAGATAAAAAAAGAGAATTTTACGGCGGTAGTTGTACACTCGGATATCCGCCGCACGGGGTACTTCGAGTGCTCGGATGAGGCGGTGAACCGACTTTTCAAGAATATAATATGGGGTCAAAAGGGCAACTTCCTCGATGTCCCGACCGACTGCCCGCAGAGAGACGAGCGCCTCGGCTGGACGGGCGACGCGCAGGTGTTTGTCCGCACGGCGAGCCTAAATTTCGACGTTGAGCGCTTCTTTAAAAAGTGGCTTCGCGATCTCGCCGCCGACCAGGGGCGCGACGGCTGCGTGCCCCATGTTATACCGAATATATTCGACGACATGGGCGGCTCGAGCGCGTGGAGCGACGCGGCGGTCATCTGCCCGTGGGAGATATACAGAACCTACGGCGACAAGGCAGTACTCGAGGAGCAGTTCGACTCCATGAAGGCGTGGATAGACTGGATGCGCGAGCGCAGCGAAAACGGCAGGCGCTCCGGCGGCTCCCACTTCGGCGACTGGCTCGGGCTCGACTCCCCGGAGGGCAGCTACAAGGGCGCGACTTCCGAGGATCTCATCGCCACGGCATATTACAAATATTCGACCGAATTATTTATAAAGGCGGCTCATGCGCTCGGCAGGAATGTTGCGGAATATGAGAATATCCCGGCGGAGGCGGCGAAGGCGTTCAGGCGGGAATATATGGAGAACGGCAGGGTGAAAAACGCCACGCAGACCGCCTGCGTGCTCGCGCTGTATTTTGATATCACCGACGACAGGGCGGCGACCGCCGGGCAGCTCAATGAGCTGATAGAGCGGACGGGACACCTTGAGACGGGCTTTGTCGGCACGCCGTATCTGCTCCATGCGCTCAGCGACAACGGCTATAAAAAAACGGCGTACGATCTTCTGCTGCGGCGCGAATATCCCTCGTGGCTCTATCCGATATCCAAGGGCGCAACGACCGTCTGGGAGCACTGGGACGGCATAAAGCCCGACGGCACGATGTGGAGCGCCGACATGAACTCGTTCAACCACTATGCCTACGGTGCCGTTGCCGATTGGATGTACGGCACGGCGGCGGGCATAAACGCCGACCCCGAGCGCCCCGGCTTCGAGCATATAATTTTCCGCCCCGTGACGGACGAGCGTCTGAACTTTGTCAGAGCCTCGATAGACACCCGCCGCGGCACGGTAAAGAGCGAGTGGAGGCGTGAAAACGGCGGAATAAGATATATTTTCACCGTCCCCGAGGGCAGCACCGCTTCTGTTATAATAGGCGAAGAAACCCATGATGTCGGGGCGGGAGTGCACGAAATTTTTGAATGACAGCCTACTGCCCCGTCGGAGCTTTCGGCGGGGCGGGAAATAAAATTCAGAAAAATTTTAAAATCTTATCCGACTTTGCAAAAAATCTGTTGACAAATCGCTTGCGATATAATATAATAATCAAGCCTTGTCGAATGACGGGGCTCACATTATGGCGGCATAGCTCAGTTGGCTAGAGCATTCGGTTCATACCCGGAGTGTCGTTGGTTCGAATCCAACTGCCGCTACCAATTTTGGCCCGGTGGTCAAGAGGTTAAGACACCGCCCTTTCACGGCGGTAACACGAGTTCGATTCTCGTCCGGGTCACCAGAGCCACCAAACAGATGTCGCAATCGGCAGATCAGAATTCGTTTGATCTGGATTCTGACATCTTTATTTTTTAGGACGCGTAGCTCAGCTGGTTAGAGCGCTTGCTTCACACGCAAGAGGTCCACGGTTCGAGTCCGTGCGTGTCCACCATGAAAAAAGCACTTGCAGACGCAAGTGCTTTTTTCAACGAAATTTGCCCTTTCGGGCAAGTGAAATAGCTTCGCTGTGAAATATCTGCTTCGCAGATGTGAAATGCTTGCTTTGCAAGCGCGGGCAAATTTCATTTCACTTGATGCGAAGCATCAAATTTCACAATTCGCGCAGTGAATTATTTCACGTCGAGCACGGGAGACATTTCACTTTACGAAAAGCCCGCTTCGGAGATTACGCTGCGGCGGTGAGAACTTTGCCGAGCTTTCAACCGAGTGCCTGCAAATGCGGGTGCTCGGTTCGTTATATGTATTTTATGCGTAGCGGTTTATTAAGTTTTTTGGCTTCTTGTATCATTGAAAAAGTACCTTTGCTTTTTCCGTCCCAAAAGCAAATGACATAATCACATACTTCTGCCATGTGGCGATTCCTTAAAGGTCCAGCAGCTTTTCCGAAGTGAATCCAATCTGCGTTGTAAACTTCAAAAGTCATGTTGTTTTCTGTGGCATAACGCAGTCCAATCATATCGGCTCCACGACAGCCGCCGGAAATGATTATTATAGTAAATTGTTTTCTGATGTTTTTTAAGCATAGGTCTATATATTTTTTAGCTTGAGCATAGTCAAAGTAATTTCTGCACCCGGCGAGGACAACACGCTTCTCCAAAATATTCACAACCTAAGTATATATTTATATAAATATATACTTATACAAGAGAATTGTCAAGCGAATGTATCCTTAATAAAATATACTTAAAAAGGGGATACTGTTGCTATGATAAAACTTACGCTTGATACGACTTTGCAAAAACTGAATATCAGCCGATACGAGCTTGCCAAGCGGACGGGAATACAGTATCAGATAATTGATAACTATTATAAGAACCGCGTCAAACGGTACGACAGCGATGTGCTCGACAGAATATGCACGGCGCTCGGATGCGGAATAGAGGACATAATAGAATACAGCAAATAAAAACTCGGAGCCGATATTTTCGACTCCGAGCTTCTTTATCTCATCTCTTCGATATGATAGATATATTCGAGCGAGCTTAACGCCTCGATTATCTCTTTGTGTGTCTTGTATTTTTTCAGCTCCGCGCTGCTTATCGTTATCGTTATCGTGTAGACGCTCAGTCCCGAGCCGACGTAAGCGAGGTTCGATTCTATGTCGTCTATCCTCAGCCCGAGGCGGCGTATGACCGAGACGAAGTCCTGAAGATATTCGCTGCTCTTGAGCTCGAGGTGTATCTCAAAGTGGTTCGAGCGGTTCTTGAGGTAAGTCTCGAGCGACGGGAAGCCGGCGAGGATGCAGACCAAGAAGAGATAGACTATGACGGTCACCGTGTAGAGTCCCGCGCCGATTATCAGCCCGAGTATTCCGCATGACCAGAGTCCCGCCGAGGTGGTCAGACCCTTTATCTGATTGCGGGAGCTGAACAGTATCGAGTTGCCGCTGACCATGGCGGCGCCGATTATCGTTGCCCCCGAGAGGACGGGTACGCTCAGCGCGTAGTTCGTCGCAAGATATATGTCGAGTATCATCGAGACGGTCGAGGCAAAGGAGATGAGCACGAACGTGCGCAGTCCCGCGGAGTGCCGCTTGCTCGAGCGTTCGCAGCCTATGACCGACGCGAACAGCACCGCCACGGCGATTCTTAATATTATCGAATATGTGTTGAGCCCCATTGACCATTCGCCGAGCAGACGTCCGATAGGGTCGGTGAGCGCTAATGCTGTAACTGAGTTCATCTTCTTCTCCTCCTGTTTTTTCTGCTTTTGTCCATGCTCATGCCCGCAAGCAGATACTGCTCCTGCTCGTCTGCGGCCTCGGAGAACGCCTGCTCCTCCTCGTAGAAGGGGTTGTCGTGCTTCGGCAGATCCTTCTGTATCGCCTGTATGCGTTCTATGAGCAGCTCGACCTTGCTCTTTTGGTGTCCGTCCTCCGCTATCTCGACTATATCCTCGAGCTTGTTGGAATAGGACTTCGAGAGATAGAGCGAGAGCTTCGCGCAGGCGGGACCGATGAGCTCATAGAGCACGCTCGACGCGAGGATTATCGTTTCGAGCGCACTGCCCGATTCGCCGCCGAGCGTTCGCGCACCCATAGCGGCAAGACCTATCGCAACGCCCGCCTGCGGGATAAGCGCAAGGCCGAGGTAGTTGCGGACGAGACGGTCTTTCTTTGTTATGAGGCAACCGAGGAACGCGCCCGCGTATTTGCCGACTATTCTCATGAAGAAATAGCATATGCCGACAACGATGAGCGGCACGCGGCCTATGGATGTGGAGCTGTCAAAGAGCGCGCTGAGGTCGAAATTAAGTCCCGAACGCACGAAGAACAGCAGAAGTATCGGCGGGCTGAAATAATTGAGCTGCTTGAATAAGCGCTCGTCGTCCGAGAGGTTGATATAGACGGTGCCCATCGCCATGCAGCCGAGAAGCGGCGAGACGTCGAGCAGGGTGCATATTCCGCAGAACGCAAACAGCAGCGCGATTGAAACTATCAGCCTGTTGTCTGTCGAACGCTTCTGGAGCAGAACCTTCAGTATAACTCCGAACAGGCAGCCTATTATGAGAACGAGAATGTTCATCCCTATTGGCTTCAGCACGCTTCCCGCGCTGAAATGTCCCGAGGCGTTTGCGAGAGCCACGGATATAGCGGCGCTGTATGCGACGAGTCCGACAACGTCATCGAGCGCGACGACCTGGAGCAGCGTGTCAACAAAGTCGCCCTTCGCGTGGGTCTGGCGGATAGTCATGACCGTCGAAGCGGGCGCAGTCGCCGAGGCGAGCGCACCGAGCACGAGCGAAAAGTTGATATCGAGCCCGAGGATAAAGAACGACACGATGAAAACGATGACCGACGCGAGGCACGCCTCGAGCACGGTTATCACAACGACCTTTGCGCCGTTCTTTTTGAGCGTTGAGAAGCGGAAAAATTCACCTGTGCTGAATGCTATAAACGCGAGGGCGATGTCGTTTAAAAAGTCCATGCCCTCAACTATATTCTCCGGCACGAGGTTGAGCACATACGGGCCGAGCAGAACGCCCGACAGTATGTACGCCGTGACGTTCGGCAGCCGCAGCCGCTTCGTGATGCGCGTCATCGCAAAGCCCGTTATCAGCATCAGCGCTATCGAGATAATGATGCCCGCAACGGGTGATGTGATGTTGAATGCCTTGTAGAACGAGTTTATCATTTCGCCCTATCCCTCTTTTCCCTCAAGAAAGTAAAAAAAGCAACGCCGGGAGAAGCTTTTCTGTCCGGCGACCGATGTTCCTTTAAGAAATTGTTTTTAATACCCCTTGTGATTTACTATATTATATGATATACTCAACCTGTAATAAAATCAAATTATTTTATTTTTGATTTTCAAAAACTTTTTTTATGGTGAGACTATGTTAGACAATAAAACCGAAACTTTGATAGCCGTTGCGGAACAGAAAAATTTTACAAAGGCGGCCGAGGTGCTCTCTTTGACCCAGCCGGCGGTCAGTCATCAGATAAGCCAGCTCGAGCATTCCCTCGGCGCAAAGCTGTTCAATCGCAGAAAGGGCGAGCTGACATTGACGCAGGAAGGGGAGATTGCGGTCAGATACGCCCGTATGCTGACCTCGATGGATCAGAAGATGCAGATGGAGATAGCGGACTCCAAGCGCAACATAAAGAAGTTGCGCATAGGCCTGACGCACACCTCCGAGAGCTCCTTTGCAACCGAGGTTCTGGCCCGCTATGCCAACGAATATCCAAACGTAAGTATTACAATTTTTACAGATACTATAAAAAATCTTTATGATATGCTCGACAATTTTGAGATAGATATCGCAATAACGGACGGAAAAGTGTCGAATCCGTCGCTGAATTCCGTCATGATAGATACGGACTACCTTGTCTGTATAATGTCCAACAACAATCCGCTCGCCAAGCACTCGATAATAACCTTAAACGAGCTGCGCCGCGAGAGATTGATACTTCGCCTGCCGACCTCCGCTACGCGAATGCTGTTTGAGGCGACGCTCGAGAGCCGCAACGAGTCAATAGACGACTTCAACGTAATTCTCGAGGTCGATAACGTCACGACGATAAAAGATCTTGTGCAAAAGGATTTCGGCGTGTCAATACTCGCAAAGAGCGTGTGCATTAAGGAAATGCGCAAAAAGAAGCTGACTATAGTCCCGATAGAAAATCTCAGCATGGCGCGCGCGACGAATATCGTCTATCATAAGAACTTCGCCCATACAGAGGTGCTCCAGGACATAACCCAGCTCTATCATGACACGAAAAAGCACTATCTTGTGTGAGCCGCCGCAATAAATTAAAAATGCCGCCGACAAGCTTTTATGCTGTGCCGACGGCGTTTATTATTTGTTTTACGCTATGACCGTGCGCGCTTCCTTTTCCGAGGGGACAATGCCTATATAGCTCTTGCCGGGGTTGAGCTTTAATTCGCTGCCGTCGGACGAGTAGAGCTTGAGCATATCATGGGGGCCGCCCTTTTTCCAGGTGATGTTCTCATATGCGCCGTTCGAGAGATAAACGCCGCTGCCGCCCGTCAAATCCATGTCAACGCAGCCGGAGGAGTCGCCCATGAGCGAGACCGGGCAGTAGAGTATAATGACGTTCTTGACCGCCATCTGCTTGCCGTCCGCGTCGGTCATCGGCGCGCCGTTAATGTTGTTGAGATAGAGCCCGTCCTGCGCAGAATAGTTGAAGGAGTGGTTACAGTAGCTTGAAAAAACTATATCTATATTCGAGCACGTGCCGCCGGCGGGAGTTCGCGGAGAGCTTTCGGAGACAAACGCAAAGGGCTTTTGATAGCCGGACTTTATATCGCGGCGGATATCGAGCTTGGTAAGTCCCTTGTCTATCGCTTCGCGGGTTGTATAGCCGCGGTGCTCAATGGCTACATTCGTGCGCTCCTTGTCGCGGAAGAAATATCTGCCCATATACGAGCGCCCGTCGAGATCGTCAACGCCGCGGTCGCTTATCGCCGAATAGGCGTATTTGCTGCCGCCCCAGTGGACGAATATCGCGTCAAGCCCCTCGGCTATTTCGACAAAGTCGTGCCTTGCGCTTCGGAGCGAACCCACCTTGTCCGGGATTTTATTTATATCGGAATAGAGCCAGAGCATTCTCGTTATGCCCGCCTCGGTGACGCCCTCGACAACAATGTCGGGCGTGCACAGTCCCCACTGAGGACGCGCGGGATTCGAGTTGTTGATAACTACCGCTATCGGGCGTTTGCCCTGCGCCTTGAAGCCGGAGAGACCGGTCAGCGGGTCGATGTCCGCCGCTTCGAGTGGCTGCGATGAGGCTTCGCCGCTTGTGCTGTCCGTGCTCGGATTTTTTTTGCCGCCGCTGCATTTGACGGCTATCAAAACTATCATCACAACGAGCAAAAGTGCCGCCGCGATGAGAATGTAGAGCCTCGAATTGTTCTTTTTCTTGCTTTTTTGCTGAGATGACATTTTTAAGTACCTCGTTCTCTGTTTATTTTTTCCGCTGCTTCAATTATACATTTCGGAGCCGTTTTTTTCAACAGTAATCTCAGGATTTTATTGACATATCTTTTTGCTATGCTATATAATGATAAAAAGCTGACTTTTAGGCTTTAGCGTGGCAGACTGTCAAAACGGCACTGCACGCAGGAAAAGGAGGTAAAACAGATGGCAAGAGTATTCAATTTTTCAGCAGGCCCCTCAATGCTGCCCGAGAGCGTTCTCAGCCGCGCGGCGGCGGAGATCATGGACTATCACGGCAGCGGCCAGTCCGTTATGGAGATGTCGCACCGCTCGAAGGTGTTCGAGGGAATAATGAACGAGGCGCAGAGTCTGTTCAGAAAGGTGCTTTCGGTACCCGACAACTATGACATACTGTTCCTCCAGGGAGGCGCGTCGACTCAGTTTTCCGCCATTCCGCTCAATCTCCTGAACGGCAGCGGAAAGGCCGACTATATGCTCACCGGTCAGTTCTCGACCAAGGCGTATAAAGAGGCCTGCAAATACGGCGACATCAGAGTGGCTGCGTCCTCAAAAGATAAGACCTTTTCGTATATTCCGAAGGTCACCCGCGAGGATTTTGACCCCGAGGCAGACTATGCCTATATCTGCTTCAATAACACTATCTACGGCACGAAGTTCCCGTATATCCCCGACACGGGCGATGTGCCGCTTGTGGCGGACGTCTCGTCCTGCTTCCTCTCCGAGCCGCTCGACGTCTCGAAGTTCGGAATAGTCTACGGCGGCGCGCAGAAGAATGTCGCCCCCGCGGGACTGACCATAGTTATAGTCCGCAAGGATCTTATCGGCAATGCGCGCGATATCACACCCGCCATGCTCGACTACAAGAATATGGCGGACAGCGGCTCGATGTATAACACCCCGCCCTGCTGGTCGATATATATGTGCAAGCTCATGCTCGAGTGGATAGAAAAGCTCGGCGGACTTGAGGAGATGAAGAAGAGAAACGAAGCGAAGGCGAAGATACTCTATGACTTCATCGATTCGAGCAAGCTGTTTTCAAACCCCGTAAGACCCTGCGACCGCTCGATGATGAATGTAACCTTCGTCACCGGGAGCGACGAGCTCAACGCGAAGTTTGTCGCCGAGGCCGCCGAGGCGGGCTTTGTCAACCTCAAGGGTCACCGCTCGGTAGGCGGAATGCGCGCGTCGATCTATAACGCCATGCCGATAGAAGGAGTCGAGCAGCTCGTAGACTTCATGAAGGAGTTTGAAAAGAACAACTGAGGGGGAGAAGCCATGACTGAAATATTAACGCTTAATAAGATAGCAAAGTGCGGGACAAACCGCTTCGACCCCGCAAAATACAGCTGCACGGACAGCGCAAACGATCCGACGGCCATAATGGTACGCTCGGCTTTGATGCATGAGATGCAGTTCTCCGAGGGCCTTCTCGCAATAGCCCGAGCGGGTGCGGGTGTGAATAATATCCCGATCGATAAGTGCTCGGAGCAGGGCATCGCAGTATTCAACACGCCCGGAGCCAACGCCAACGCGGTCAAAGAGCTCGTCATTTGCGCGGCGCTTCTTTCTTCGCGTAAAATAACCGACGCCATAGATTGGTGCAAGACCCTCAAGGGCGAGGGAGAAAATGTCGGCAAGCTCGTCGAAAAAGGCAAGAGCTCGTTTGCGGGTCCCGAGATAAAAGGCAAGACCATGGGCATTGTCGGCATGGGCGCTATAGGTAAGCTCGTCGCAGAAGCGGCGCGCGACCTCGGCATGAGAGTCGTCTGCTTTGACAGAAAGGGCGAGAGCGAAATCAGAGACGTTGAGGCGGTCGTAGATATTGACGCGGTTTTCTCAGCGTCGGATTACCTTTCTCTGCATATCCCGTGCAACGACTACACGAGAAATATAATAAATTCGGAGTCGATAGGCAAGATGAAGGACGGCGTGCGCATTCTCAACTTTGCGCGCGGCGAGCTTGTGAACTCCGACGATATTCTTGCCGCTCTTGCTTGCGGCAAGGTCGCTGCCTATGCCACCGATTTTCCGACCGACGAACAGCTCGGAGTGCCCGGGGTCATAGCTATCCCGCATCTCGGCGCGTCCACGCCCGAGAGCGAGGACAACTGCGCCGTCATGGCAGCCGATGAGCTTATAGGCTACATCGAACGCGGCGAGGTTAAGAATTCCGTCAACCTCCCCGCCCTTATCCCGCCCGCGGAGTTTGAAAAGCGCGTGTGCGTCATTTACAGAGACGGCGAGGGTGTGCGCGAGGGCATTGTCGCGGCGCTCGGCGGAAATATCGTGTCGCTTTGCAGCGCGGCAAAAAAGGGAATCGGCTATCTTGTCTGCGATACGCCCGACCCCGACGCGGAAAAGATAAGCGCGGCGAACGGCGTAATAAGAGTCAGAGTGATATAACAAAAGTGACTGACGCATTTGGCGAAGCCCAAAAAGAACGCTTATTTGAGAATAATGTAAAGATAAAAATCCGTCGAAGTGTATTCGACGGATTTTTCAATTCTGTTCAAAAGATTATATTGAACGTAAAAGCTCAATAACTATATTCTGTTGTTTTTTTGTTAACCTATTCCAATTATCAAGCAACTCGCTCTGCTGTTCAGTCAAAACAGTCGGCTCATTGTCCCAATTAAAAAACTGCGAAAGAGTAATATTATACGCACTGCATATTTTTTCTAAAGACGGGACTGTGGGAATAATGTTTTTTCGAAACCATGATGAAATTGTAGTTTGCGCTATACCGGATTCTTCCGATAAACGATACTCGCTCCATCCTCGTTCTACTCTAAGCTGATAGATTCGATCTAAAACGGTCATAAAAACACCTCTTTATCGTAAATTTTATACGATAAAGTATTGACAGTTAATAATTATAATCGTATACTGTTAACGAAAATAATTATTAGGAGGTGAAATAAGATGTCTCATTATTGTAAAAATTGCGGCGGTACAGGTAAAGCGACCTGTCCTCGTTGCGGCGGTACAGGCACGTTTAATGACGGCTCAACTTGCTATTATTGCAGCGGCAAGGGATATTACGAGTGCAATGCTTGCAACGGAACGGGAAAAATTGAAGATTAAACGGAGGGGGTGTTTCATATGGGATACTGTGAAAAATGTGCGGACTGCCTGCACTGCAGAAACGGTTACTGTGATGTCTATGACAAGACGGTAAATCCGAATTCAAGGGCATGTCCGGAATTCGAAGAAAATTAAAAGACAGGGTGGCAAAGAAATGGCATTTACAACTAACGATTTTCGAGGAGAAATACACGACCCTATTAATGTAACAAATTCTGATGGCGTCGATCTTTATGCGTCTTTAAGGGATTACTTATCTTCTTTAGTAGGAAGTACAAGTGTTCCCATGAGTCTGCGTGAAGATACATTGAAAAGCGGCGGATTCCTTTTCGGCAGCCGGATACCGCTGATCCTTATCAGCCATCCGGATCCGTCATGCAAGTACTTTTCAATAGGTATATTTATAAATGACTCTGTCATGAACTTTCAGCTTTTTGGAAGATCCGAAGAACAATACAAATATAACCTTAAAGAACAGGCGAAAAGAGAAGGCAACTTTATAAAGCAAGCATTTTACAAGCCTGATGAACTGAAAATCCAACAGGAAAGCAGATGGGAATCAGATGTTTTATCCCTGATACTTGACGGATTTTTTGCGTAACAAAAAAACGACTGTCGCGCTTAACGTTGCGGCAGTCGTTTTCGCTTTTTACAGCTTCTCTATCACTTCAACGGCGTCTTTAATATACTTGTCGCCGACAAGCTCCGCCGCGCCCTTGTCAACGAGCTTCGCGGTGTTCTCCTCCATGGGGATCCTGCCTAAAACTGGCACGCCGAGCTCCTTGGCGGTCTCGTCTATGCGACTCTCTCCGAAGACCTTTATCTCCCTGCCGCAGTCCGGGCAGAGGACATAGCTCATGTTCTCTACCAGTCCGAGCACGGGGATGTTCATCATCTTCGCCATGTTGAATGCCTTTTTGACTATCATTGTCACAAGATCCTGCGGGGTCGAGACGATGATTATTCCGTCAACGGGCAGGCTCTGGAACACGGTCAGCGGCACGTCGCCCGTTCCGGGAGGCATATCGACAAACATATAGTCGACATCGCCCCAAACGACCTCGGACCAGAACTGCTGAATAACTCCCGCGATAACCGGGCCGCGCCAGACTACGGGCGCATCCTCTTTTTCGAGCAGGAGGTTTACGGACATTATCTTTATTCCCGTCTTGCTCTCCATGGGCAGAAGTCCGCGCTCGTCGCCGACCGCGTTGCCGTGGAGCCCGAACGATTTAGGGATGGACGGGCCTGTTACGTCGGCGTCCATTATCGCGGTCGCGTGGCCGCGCGCCTGCATGGCGGAGGCGAGCAGGCTCGTCACGAGGGACTTGCCGACGCCGCCCTTTCCGCTGACTACGCCGATAACCTTTTTAACGTTGCTGAACGGACCGCACGGTACGCGCAGATCCTTCTCGGAGCACTTCGACGAGCACGTTGAGCAGTCGTGGGTGCATTCTTCACTCATTTTAAGACTTCCTTTCGGTTATATATCTGTTGAATATCTTTTAGTATATGCATCGTCCGCATGGACAACACATCGATTATCAATAAAATCGGATCTGCCTTTTATTGCTGGGATTGAGACTTTTGGGCATTTCCTGTCGTAGGGGTCGGCGACTCGACGACCCGTTGCTGACGCAGTCAGCACAAAATATTCTCTGTCTGTCACGCTTTTGTGTTATCACAAAGACATGGTCAATAAATAGGTATAAAACTTTCAAACCGTGCCGCTGTTGGCGGCATAGGGTCGTCGAGGTCGCCGACCCCTACAAAAGCGCTTATATGAGAAACTTGTTATTTTGCTATAATCTTTTCAACTACCCAGAGTATGCCAAAGATAACGGGCTGATGGGCTATGTATATCACAAGCGCATGGCGGCCTAAAAAGCACAGTGCCTTTGAGCGCCTGCGGTAGGTGAACGCCGGAAATCTGCCGTTTGCCGCATATATGCCTATAAATGTGCCTGCAAGGAACATAAACAGGTGCGGCAGGAGCGGAAAATAGTCCGCCGAGTGGAATGACGAATTGAAAAAGCCGAGCGGCATGAAGTAGTTTGTCTTGTAGAGCGCGGCGGGCAGCGCAAAGGTCTTGAGCCCCGCTATGCCGACAAACCCCGCCGACACGCCGTAGGTGAGTATATATATGACTATGCATAATACAAATCCGACTATCGGATTTATTTTGTCGAGCCCCGCGCGAAGCGCCGAGAAGATGAGCATAGACAGCGAGAGCAGGTGGAGAATGCCGAAATATATCTCCGCGCCCTCGAAGTTCATCATCGGCATAATGACGGCGGTGACAACTGTCAGCGCGAGCGCAATGCATAAAAGGCGCACGCCGCGCTTGGTGTTGTCGTGCGACAGGCGCGAGGATATGCCGGATATCACAATGAACAGCGCCGCAAAAAACGGCTCTGCGGGGGTGAAGAAATCGAGCAGCTTTGTGCCTATCTCAAAGCCGAAAAATTCGGACATACTGTAAAACGCATGGTAAAACACCATGCAGAACACTGCGAGCCCGCGCAGCTCGTCGAGCAGGTATATTCTTTTCTTTCCGGCTGCCACGGCGCACCTCCCTGTATTCGGTAATGTATATTCTATCACAACCGCTCTATTTTGCAAGCCTTTCTTGACAACAGACGGTGTTTAGCCGTATAATTTTATATTGGTCAACAGCGTTGCACCGAACATAATGACTACAAAAAAACGGCAAAGGATGGGCTCAGCATGAAAGACACCTATGAATCCCCGCTCAATTCCCGCTACGCGAGCGACAAAATGAAGTATATCTTCTCGCCGGACTTCAAATTCAGAACATGGCGCAGACTTTGGATTGCTCTCGCGGAGAGCGAAAAGGAGCTCGGGCTCAACATAACGGACGAGCAGATAGCGGAGCTCAAAGCGCATAAGGACGATATCAACTACGATGTCGCCGCAGCGCGCGAAAAGGAAGTCCGCCACGATGTTATGTCCCATGTTTACGCATACGGCGTTCAGTGCCCGAAAGCGAAGCCGATAATCCATCTCGGCGCTACCTCCTGCTACGTCGGCGACAATACCGATGTAATAATTATGCGCGAGGCCATGCTGCTTATACGCAGGGAGCTTGTCAATCTTCTCAATGTCCTTGCGAAGTTTGCCGTTGAATATAAGGATATGCCCTGCCTTGCGTTTACCCACTTCCAGCCCGCGCAGCCCACTACGGTCGGCAAGCGCGCCGCACTCTGGCTCAATGAGTTCCTTATGGACTTTCAGAATCTCGAGTTCCAGCTCTCGCAGCTGAAGCTCCTCGGCTCAAAGGGCACTACAGGCACGCAGGCTTCGTTCATGGAGCTGTTTGACAATGACACCGACAAGGTCAAGGCTCTTGACAAAATGATAGCCGAGAAGATGGGCTTCGACAGCTGCTTCACGGTCTCCGGCCAGACCTATTCGAGAAAGCTCGACTATCAGATGCTGACGGTGCTCTGCGGCATAGCGATGTCGGCGACGAAATTCTCCAATGATATCCGCCTGCTCCAGCACATGAAGGAGATAGAGGAGCCGTTCGAAAAGCATCAGATAGGCTCATCCGCCATGGCATATAAGCGCAACCCCATGAGAAGCGAGCGAATAGCCTCTCTTTCGAGATATATTATAGCGGACATACAGAACACCGCCATGACCTCCGGCGCGCAGTGGTTTGAACGCACGCTCGACGACTCGGCGAACAAGCGCCTGAGCGTCCCCGAGGCTTTCCTCGCCGCGGATGCGGTGCTCGACCTGTGCATAAATGTTGCGGACGGACTCGTGGTATATCCGAAGATGATAGAGAAGCACCTGCTCGAGGAACTGCCGTTCATGGCGACGGAAAATATCATGATGGAGGCGGTCAAGCGCGGCGGAGACAGGCAGGAGCTGCACGAGAAGATTCGCGTTCACTCCATGGATGCCGGCAAGGTAGTCAAGGTCGAGGGCGGCAAGAACGACCTGCTCGACAGAATAGCCGCAGACAGCGCTTTCGGCGTAACGCGCGAGGAGCTTGACGGCATAATGAAGCCCGAAAACTTCGTCGGCCGCGCCCCGCAGCAGACGCAGGAGTTTGTTGACAGCGAAATTCAGCCGATACTTGACAAATATTCCGACCTGCTCGGACTCGATGTTGAGATAAAGGTGTAAAAGATGGAAAAGTTTAAGACGATATTTAAAAAGATAGTCAACAAAGAGACGGTGCTCTACGTCGTATTCGGCGTGCTTACCACGCTCGTAAACTTCGTCGCATTCAAGCTCTTTACAATGGCGTTCGACAAGCTCGTATCCTCGCAGCTCGGCGTTCACATCTCGAACGTCCTCGCATGGGTGCTGGCGGTCGCGTTTGCCTATGTAACGAACAAGCTGTTCGTCTTTGAGAGCAAGAGCTGGGCGGGCAGGGTGCTCGCCAAGGAGATTCCGTCATTCGTCGCGGCGAGGCTCTTCTCCCTCGGAGTTGAGGAGCTCGGACTTATTATATTCGTAAATCTCCTGCACTTCGACAGCAAGGTGTTCCGTATCCCGCTGATAAATTTTGACCTCAGCGGCGAAATGACCGCAAAGATAATCCTCGCAGTCGTCGTGGTTATTCTCAACTACTTCTTCAGCAAGCTCGTTATCTTCAAAAAGAAGAAGGCTCCCGAGAGCGGCAGCACCGAGCAGAAATAACGCAAAGAGCAATAAGAATCTCCCGCCGCGAGTTGGCGGGAGATTTTTTCGATAAAACCGAACTTTTTGTGCAAAAGGGCTTGCAATTTCGGGAAAAGTGTGTATAATATAATAACGCACTGAGGAACAGAATATATCGCGGAGTAGAGCAGTTGGTAGCTCGTCGGGCTCATAACCCGGAGGTCGCAGGTTCAAGTCCTGCCTCCGCAACCAGAAAAAGCAATTGCTCTTAGCAATTGCTTTTTTCAGTTATATTCGCCTTGCGGCGAGTGATATTGCTACGCAGTGATATTCAGCTTTTTGCCGAGTGATATTTGCTTCGCAAGTGTGAGGGTGAATATAATATCACTTTTGATTATGGCTAAAAATATAACGCCGAGCACGGCTCGGTATATCATCTCTTTACAGGCGAAAATTTTAATGATATAGTGATTGAGGTAAATCGTAATTTGCGGGAGGATATTATGCGTTTCGGTTTCAGGCAAATGAAAAACGAAGATATTTCCGTATTTATTAATGAGACGTTTGAGATTTTAGCAAGCAACATGAGTGCTGTTGCTCCGACGGGGAATTCCTATGACGAGGATTACAAAACCCGGTCGGAAAGCGTAGTGTAATTCTGATTTTTTGCGAAGATAAGCTGTGCGGATTCTTTCAATATTTCGTAAACGATACGACCTTCAGAATGGATGAAATACAGTTTAAGAAAGAATATCAGGGGTGCGGATTATTCGCCGAACTGTATCATTACTTAACAACAGTGATCCCCGCCGGGACAAGATATGTTGAGGCATTCGCACGAAAAGAAAATCTGAAGTCTCAGGGAATTTTAGAGCATCTCGGTCTGTCGGTCGTCGGAGAGAGCAAAAACGGTAACTCTCTGCATTTCAAGGGTGAGTATAAGGCTTTGTCGGAGCGCTACTCCGAATAGCGCCGGCGAGGCGCGGCGTCAGACGACAGCAGTATTTCTAAAGCTCTTTTTTATATACGAAATCAGTACGAGCGAGAGGACGGGAGGTCTTTGTTGAAGAGCGTGTTGAAATATGAAACATCGCAGTCCTTGCTTTTGAGCTTTCTTATGATATAATAAATCCGACAATCATACTTTTTGTGAGGTGCTGTGCTGATGAGATTACCGAACCCTTTCAAGAAAAACAAAGCTGAATCCCGCGAAATCGTATTATCCGACGAACAGCAAAAGTGGAATAAAATGTGGGAGCTGTGGGTGAATGACCGTGCGGATTCGCCATATGCAGAATTGATGACCTATCAAAGCGAAATAAATAACGGCGGTCATGCTCAATATTTTCATAATATTGATAATACAGATGATTTGCAAAGGGAAATAACGATTTTAAAAACCGTTCTATCTGAAAAACTGCAAAGAAATTTACAGGATGCATATCATGCACACTTGGCAATGACCGATAATGGCTCTGATAAGAACGCAGAAACCGCATTGGAACAATGCGACGATGAGTTTTATAAAAGTGAGGATGAAATTAACTGCATACTTAAAAAATATGCCGCCAAAATGGAACTGTAACCTTTAGCTTTTTACAAAGCATGGGTGCGGGCATCAAAAAACATTGAACCCCCATGCACAACCGTGCTAATATTAATCTGCTGATAATTGCAGGCGAAGGAGCGGTTATGTATGTTAAACAGACGAGGCAGGATAATAATTACGGTTGTTTCGCTTTCAGCGCTTATAATCATTCTTGACTGTATTATCGGCTTTACAATGGGCGGAGTTTTTACGGTTAAGCATTGGCTTATTGTTATACTGATAAATGCGGTGCTGTCGTTATTGAGCATTTTGTTTATAAAAGGGAAAGAATATATAAAATCAAAGAAAATGCTTGAGCCGTTTATTTTTATTACTGTTTTATTGGTTGCGGCAAGCTGTCTTTTTATGTTCGGATTGGCGCGGCTCGGGGCGGATAGTCAAGGCATTCAATACGATACGGTAATTGAGGAGTGCTGTTCCGAACCCAAATCGCCGCGGACAACCGTTAAATTTTATGATAAAGACGGAAATTTGCAGACGGTTTATGTCTATAAACAAATGTGGTTTGATGATGAATCTGTGCCGGAAACGGGTGCGAAAATTACAATAAAAGAGACTGAGAACGCTTTCGGCGACACATTGTATACAATAGAAAAAGTTAACGGAAGAATACAGCAATAGCTGCTGCGAATCGTCGGAACGGAATCATTTTTATAAAAACGCCGCGGCGGTCTTGTCCTCCGGCACCGATATATTTTTGCGCTTAACAAAAGGCGCTTAAAGAGCAAAAACCAAATAAAAGAAGGTCATAATCCGCGCCGGCAGACGTGAATTATGACCTTTATATTTTGCTCTTCGGTCTGCGCCGAATGCGAAGCCCCGATTTTATTTTGCTTTGTTTTTCGCGGTTATTCTGAACGTGAGTTCAATCATCGTTATCATCAGAACGAAGAAAAAGATGAGGTAGAATGGCATTATCTTAAAGCTTACAGCATTGCCGAGCAGCCCGAACAGCGGGGGAACGAAGGTCGAGCCGACATAGGCGCTCGCCATCTGTATTCCGATTATAGCGCCCGAGTTTTCCGCCCCGAAGTTGTTCGGAGTGGAGTGTATTATGCACGGATATATCGGCGCGCAGCCGAGCCCGATTATGACAAAAGCCGCGGCGGCGAGGAAATAAGAATTCATCGGCACGAACAGGCAGCATATGCCGCAAAGGAGAATTGCCGTTCCCGTTATTATCATCCTGCGGTCGCCGAGCTTATCCGTGATAAACCCGCTTATAAACCGCCCGACTGTGATGCCTATGTAGAAAAGCGACGCGAATGTAGCCGCGCGCTCTGCGGATATGCCCTTTACTTCAACGAAATATGTGCTCGCCCACTGCATGGCGGTCGTTTCTGCGGCGCAGTAGGCAAAAAAGCCTGTGAGCAGGAACGGCACGCCCTTTATTTTCAGCGCGCCGACGAGTCCGACGCTCTTTTTCTCCGTCTCTTCTGTCACCTTGTTGACCTTCCACACGGGCAGGGTCACGAGCAGGAGAATCGCTATCACGAGCTGCAGCGCGCCGACTATGCGGCAGCCGCTGTTCCAGGTCTTGTTTGTCAGCGCATAGCCCATGATAAACGGGCTGACTATCGTCCCGACGCCCCAGAAGCTGTGCAGCCAGCTCATGTGCTTGGCCTTGTAGTGCAGGGCGACGTAGTTATTGAGCGCCGCGTCTATCGCGCCCGCGCCGAGACCGTAGGGCACGGCAAAAACAAGGAGCAGCCAAAACCTGTTCGAAAAAGAGAAGCCGAACAGCGCAAGAACGGTCAGAAATACGCTGAGCACCGTGACTATCCGCGTCCCGAGCCTTCTGTTCAGCCTGTCGGACATCAGACTCGAAGCTATCGTGCCGCCGGATATGACCATGGAGACGATGCCCATATAAGAAATCGGCACTCCGAGCTCGAGGTGCATGACGGGCCAGCCCGAGCCGAGAAGCGAATCGGGCAGTCCGAGGCTGATAAAGGCAAGATAGATAAGTGCAAGCAAAAACGAATACATTTCGGTTCTCCTTAACTCGCGCGCTTTAGTGCCGCTTGAAATCATACAACTTATAGCACAAACCGATTTTAATGTCAATAAAATAAAGATAATCCGTTCGACTTTTTGAACTGCGGGTTCAATGACAAACCCCTCGCTGTGCGGTAGTCCCGTCATTCCTCTTGCTTCATGAGTTTGTTAACCGCCTGTCCTATCGGCATAAAATCGCTGTTTCTTTCGTCCGTAAGCTCATCGCCTTTTGCTAATTATAATTCTCTTATTATTTATATTGTTATATTGTATGGATTTGTGCCTTCTTATTAAATGATGTGAAAATGCTGACCATAAGATATTTCGCTTCCTATAAGCAGAGTTAATAAGTCATATTTGTACACTTGATACAGTTCGTTTGAACGATTATAATAAATAAGAATGCTAAAAGTGCTATTTTTGAGTATATGACTGCATGGGAAGTTGCTGAAAAACGGAAAGTATCACTAAGATGGGTGCAACGGCTATACAAGGAAAACCGTATTGACGGAGCTATGAATATAAATCGTGTATGGCTTATCCCGAAAAAAGCTAAAAAGCCTGTCGTTGCAAGGTACAAAGGCAATAAACAAAATAATTGTGTATAAACAAGCAAAAAATTTAAAAAGCTGTTACGCATTGGCAGTATCATCGGTGTATATAGGTGAAAAGGTTATTCACAGGAAGGAGTGATACAATGGATGACAGTAAAATAGTGGAGTTGTTTTGGTCAAGAAACGAAAAAGCTATAGATGAGGTTTCTGCGAAATACAGTAGATATTGTCATAGTATTGCATACAATATTCTGCACAACAACGAAGATTCGGAGGAGTGCGTGAGCGATACTTATATCAGAGCGTGGTATTCTATGCCCCCTCACAAACCGAATAAATTATCTGCGTTTCTGGGTAAAATTACTCGTAATCTGTCATTAAACAGATATGAAAAGCTCAATGCGGAAAAGCGAGGAGACGGACAAACGCCGATTGTACTGGATGAATTACAGGAATGTATTCATTCATCTGAAAATGTTGATGATATAGTTGACGATATTGTTCTGAAAGATGCTCTAAATTGCTTCCTATCTAATTTAGATGAGGAAGAACGTAATATTTTTTTACAGAGATATTGGTACTTATGTTCAATAAAAGAAATAGCAGAAGAACATCATTGTAGCGAAGGAAAAATTAAAATGATTTTAATGAGAAAAAGAAACGAATTGAAGTGCTTTTTAGAAAAGGAGGGGATTTTTCTATGAAAAACACACGGCTTCTTTACTTGTTGGGTGATATAAACGAAGACTATATTGCTAAAGCTGCTCCGAAGAATAAAAAAATCAAGGCTCGGAGATGGGTGAAATGGGGAGCAGCTGCAGCTTGTTTTGCTTTAATTCTATCAATAGCAATTCCGACAGTAATGCATTTTGAAAACTCAAAGGAACTTTTAGAGCCGATACGAATAATGCAATACAATAGTGCAATGTATGAAATCGTAGAGCCGAGCAATAAATCTGTTATCAAATCCTACAATTTACCCTCAAGAATCACGCCTGATATGATTGGTGAATTTGTTACTCCAACAATAATAGAGTACACGGATAGTGCTATGCTGTATAAGTATAATGTTCATACAAAAAATGAACAGAGCGCAATATACATTGTAAAAGAAGGAAACGATTACAAATTTGCTTTATTTTGCAATTACCTTGATAATAAGGTGGTTTCGGCTCAAAATTTGTTTGAGGTGTATGGTATTCAGAACGCAACTGACATAAGCTCCGTTACCATAAAAGAGCCACATAAAATCAGGAGAGTTTTGAGCGCGCAGGAAGATATAGCACATTTTTATAATACTTTAGTTTCGTCTGTGCTTATGGACGAGGAACAGTATCAGCTTGAAGTGTTCCAAAGAAAATCAGAATCCGAACAAGGCACTATTGCAAAAAAGCTGGCAGATGAATGCATTGAAATTACGATTGAAACAACAGACGGACTTGTTATAAATCATTTGGCTTATAATCCTTCTGTCGGTTTTGCTTCTTGGGCACTCGGTCATTATAAATTGGCAGAAGCTCCGTTCTAATTGAAAAACAGTAGGCGGTTTTGATTTACGCAAAACCGCCTGCTGCCATAAAAGGAGAAAATGTACTAATCCAAAACAATTAAATAGAATGCTGCATTTGCCAAGTATATCCGCAATATTACTTTTGGCAACACTCTTTTTTGGGAGCCAAAGAGATAATCGAATGGTATTATCAAAATTGGTCATATTTGCACGTAAATATACCCTCAGATATAAATATAGAAGCGGTAGAAAATATTGTAAGTTCTATGAGTGGTTATAATTTTATCTCAGACGATGAAAGAGAGACGCAAATTTTATTCGTCCAAGCGCGGTTCATGGAACGGCATTTCGCCCGTGACCCGAGTCGTCCGCAGCCGAAAGGTCTATGACCGCAAGCGGATGAAATCGGCAGACAGACGCGCTTGCGCAGACTAAAAAGCCCACAAAAACGCGCTATAAGTTATTAATCGACAACCGACCGTAACACCACATATCGTTTTTTATTAAGAAGAGTACAAATTTGGATTTGCAAACCTGTTTTCCAACGCCGTATAAACAGCAACAGCCGCGACAGAAACTGCCGTGGCTGTTCGTTGTTTTATTTTATCCACGCTCACCGAGCGGAAAATTTGTATTGACTGTCTTACAGCTCGTTCTTTTTGCTGCCTATATCCATCTGAGCCTTTGCGAGTCTCTCGAGAGCTTCGAGGTCGCCGGAGGTTGCCTCCTTGGACATTGCGGCACGTCTCTCAAGCAGCTCCTCGTACATCTTCTCCTTCTTCTTGTCGTTGAGATCGTAGAAGAGCATCGGAATGATTCCGAGCGAGGTGGTCACAAACGGGATAATGGTGAACATCGCAAACAGGCCGAACTTCGTGTTGTCGGACTGCGCGGTGCCTCTTGTGTAGGCGGTCAGGTCGTAGCCGATAAGCTGCTTGATGAACAGCGCGATATAGCCGCTGACGATGCTCGAAAGCTTCTGGGCAAGACCCTGGGCGACGCTCGTCATGCCCTCTGTGCGGTAGCCGTTCTTCCATTCGCAGTAGTCCATTGCCTCGTTGTACATCTCGGTCGGAATGACCTTACGCACGCCGTAGAAAATCATAAACAGCGTCTCCCACAAGGTGAGGGCGATCGCCATGGGAACGACCTTCTTATAAAGTCCGTGCTTCTTGCCGCCGATACAGCCGACAAAGAATACGGGGACTAACAGGATATCGCCGATATATGTACCCATGATATACAGGAAGCGGCTCGAGAAGTGCCGCCTGAACCACGGAACTATCGCATAGCTTATGGGGTTGATTATCGAGCCGGGGATACCGGTGATTATATTGAGCGAGGCGAAGTTCAGAACATCGATAAGGTAGTCCGACTTGCTGCCGCCGACCGAGAAGCCGCTGAGCATCTTGGAGAGCGTCATAAGAAGTATGGGCTTGTTGTTGATTATCGACTTGATGCCCGCCCTTATGCTCGGGCGCTCGACGGACTGCATGACTCTCTCTTTGCAGATAAAGAAGAACCACATAGCGCCTGCGCCTGCAACGATCGCGGTGAAAACACCCATGCCGACGAACGTGCCCTGAAGAGTAAACTTGACCTTGTTTCTGCCGATGAGGTCGAGGAGAACGGTCATTATCTGCTCGGGCAGCTTCTCTCCGAGGAAGCCGGAGGCGAAATTGGCAATGGTGATTATTCTTGTTCTGTCAACGGGGTGCGGGGTTATCGTTGACTGGATACCCTTTTGCGCTATATCGCGGAAGGTTCCCGCGCCCTCGCGCACGACCATGAGTAAAAGATATCCTATAAATTTCCAGATATCGTTCGGACCTCTGCCCGCAAATATGAGGGGCATGAGCCAATAGATGCACGTGCCTATGGTGCCGGGGATACCGAGTGCGACGAGATAGGGCTTAAATTTACCCCAACGGGTTCTCGTCTTGTCGACTATCGCGCCGAAAAGCACGTCGTTGATAACATCCCAGATGCCGTTGATGATGTTCGCTATTCTTTGGTACTTCAGGCTGACCTGAAGAATATTGGTAACGAATCTCTGCGTATACGCGTTGATATTGAAGCTCTGCGACATATCATAGACGACGTAAGCGACAGTTTCTTTCGTTCCGACATAGCGCCTGTTCTGAAAGACGTATCCTGACGAATCTTCGCCGGAGCCCGCCTGCGGATCGACCGCGGCTGTCTGTTCTTTTGCCAAAAAACTACCTCCCAACCAAAAAATCTAACTTCACGATTATAACATAGGTTTTCGCAAAAAGCAACAATTTCCATACAAAAAGTTGAATCTTTACACAAAAAATTCGTCAATAATGCCCCATGCCGATTGCCTAAACACAGCTGTTATGATAAGATACATTATTATTAAATCGATTTTCGACGGGAGGCATCGGTATGAATTTAAATAACGCAGGGATATATATACACATTCCCTTCTGCCGCAGCAAGTGCCCCTACTGCGACTTTTATTCCCTGCGCCTTGACGAAGATTCGGCGGATGCTTATACGGACTCGCTTCTTCGGCGCATTCCCGCTTTGGCGTCACGATACGGCGTAAGCGCCGATACAATATATCTGGGCGGCGGCACTCCGTCGGCGCTCGGAGCGGAAAGAATCGCAAGAATTGTCAGCGCGGCGCGGGAGTTTGCGGGAAAGGGAGCCGAGATAACCGTCGAGTGCAACCCGTTTGACGCGGCCAAAAAGGGTCTCGATTTCGCCCTGCTCAAGGAGGCGGGCGTCAACAGGATATCCATGGGAATGCAGTCGGCAAACGACGGCGAACGCCGCGCCCTGGGCAGGCTCAGCGGCAGGGACGATGTCTCTCTCGCCGTAAAGCGCGCGCAGGACGCGGGAATAGAAAATATTTCGCTCGATCTCATGCTCGCGGTACCCGGTCAGACGGTTGGCTCGCTTAGGGACAGTGTCGCTTTCTGCGCGGACGCAGGGGTTTGCCACGTCAGCGCATACATATTGAAAATAGAGGAGGGCACGCGCTTTTTTGAAAGGCGCGGCGAGCTCACTCTGCCCGACGAGGACAAGACCTGCGAGCTGTATCTCACCGCTTGCGAGGAGCTCGAAAAGCGCGGTTTCATGCAGTATGAAATATCAAATTTTGCAAAGCGGGGCCGCGAGAGCCGCCACAATCTCAAATATTGGAACTGCGAGGAATATCTCGGCATCGGTCCTTCGGCGCACTCGTTTATCGGCGGCGGAAGATTCTTCTTCCCGCGGGACACGGAGAGCTTTATCGCAAACTGCGAGCCCGTAAACGACGGCGAGGGCGGGAGCTTTGAGGAGTATTTAATGCTCCGTCTGCGCCTGTGCGAGGGACTCATATTCTCCGAGGTAAAAGAGCGGTTCGGCCACGGCGTGCCCGAGAATATAATCGAGAAATGCGAGCGGTTCTCGCGGGCGGGGCTCACGGTCTGCGACGGCGAGCACATCGCGCTGACGAGGCGCGGTTTTCTCGTTTCAAACGCCGTTATAGCCGAGCTTATGTAAAATTTACGTTTTGTCGAAAAAACTTCTTGACTGCCGTTGATTTTTTTTATATAATGCCTTTTGCAGCCGAATAATGAGTGGTGGAGTCTGTCATAATTCGCATAACAGGCGGGTTATTTATTTGAGGTTGAAGCAATGCGGTGTTTGTATTGTCATGCTTTAATGAATTGGCTATTTCACGCTCCTGTCGGGAGCGTGTTTTTTTCTTTGGGGAAAATCAGTCGCTGAGTGTTCGCTGCAAAAAAATATTTTTGGAGTGTGAAGCATGAGCAGTATCACCGTAACCGCGCTGGTGCTATTCGCGGCGACATATATTCTTATGATGGCGTTTCAAAAGATTCGCCCGTATGTCGCTGTTGCATCGGCGGTTATCTTCGTTATCCTCGGCACCGTTGCCGCATTCAAGCCCGAGCTTTTCGGCGCGAACTTTTTCGCCCTCGGCTCGGGAGAGACCTTCAGCTATACTTTTAAGACGGCTGTCGGCGAAATCGACTGGAACGTCATCATGATGATCGCCGGCACCATGGGCACCGTCTATCTCTTTATCGAGTCCAAGATGCCGCAGCTGATGAGTGACGTTCTTATATCAAAGATGCCCAATGTCAAGTGGGCTGTCGTCTGCATGAGCCTTTTCGCGGGCATCGTCTCCGCGTTTGTCGACAATGTCGCTACCGTTCTCATGATAGCGCCCGTCGCGCTCGCGCTTTGCAAAAAGCTCAACATCTCACCCGTGCCGAGCATTATCTGCATCGCCGTCTCGTCCAACCTCCAGGGCGCGGCGACTCTCGTCGGCGACACGACTTCAATTCTGCTCGCAAAAGCGGCGAATCTCGATTTCTCAGACTTCTTTTTTGACGAGGGCAAGCCCGGTATGTTCTGGGTCGTTGAGGCGGGCGCACTTGTCAGCGCGCTGATAATCCTCTTCATGTTCCGCAAGGAGAATGATAAAATACATATAAACGAGCGCACCAAGGTTGAGGACAAGTTCCCGACCTTCCTGCTCGTCGCCACCGTCCTCTGCCTTATCGGCGTCTCGTTCATCCCCTATAAGAGCAACGCGGCGGAGGGTCAGTTCTACAAGCCCGAAATAACAAACGGTCTTATCTGTATATTCTTCTTCTTTGTCGGCATAATCCGCGAGCTGTTCCGCAAGAACACAAAGCTCGTCAAAAATGCGTTCAAGGAGATAGATTACTACACCATCTTCCTGCTGACCGGTCTTTTTGTCGTCATAGGCGGCATAAAGAATGCGGGCGTTATTGACATAATCGGCAACGCGATATCGAAGGTCGGCGGCAGCTCGGGCAGCGTGTTCATCGTCTACACCGTTATAGTCTGGATGTCGGTTATTCTCTCGGCGTTCATTGACAATATCCCCTACACGGCCACCATGCTCACCGTCATACCCGTCATCGCCGTGAATCTCGGCATCGACCCGAAAATCATGTACTACGGGCTGCTCTGCGGCGCGACGCTCGGCGGCAATCTGACCCCGATAGGCGCATCGGCGAACATCGCGGGCATCGGCATCTTGCGCAAGGAGGGGCACGAGGTCAAGGCCACGACCTTCATGAAGTACGGCGTGCCGTTCACTCTCGCGGCGGTCATAACGGGCTATCTTCTCATCTGGCTCATCTGGAAGCCGTAAAACACAACAAAAGCCAATCCCGGTTTCGAAAGAAGCCGGGACTTTTAATTGACACAAAAAAGCTCTTTTGTTTTTCGGAGATTTATTTTATAATGAGCGTGAAAATAAAGCTCAGAAAGAGGGGAGAAAAATGGCTCAGTTAAAAATGTATTGGCTGCCCGGAACACCTATTAAGCAGTACGCGCTGCCGGAGGGCTTCTCTGTGTCAACGTACAGGACAGAAGCGGACAAAAAGGCCTGGTGCGACTGCTGCAGGAACGGACATCTCATTGCCGACGGCGGCGGGGACGAGGAGTTTGACCGCTCAATACTCGACATAGAGGATATCGACCCCGCCCGGGATGTGTTCTTTATCGACTTTCACGGCGAGCACGTCGGAACCGTAACCGCCTTTGTCAATTCGGAGGACAACACCGGCCGTATGCACATGGTTGCCGTGCGCGAGGATTTTCGCGGAAAAGGACTTGCGAAATATCTCACCATGCTCGCTCTCAACCACCTGTCCGAAAAGGGCGTGAGATATGTTCACCTGACAACGGACGAGTTTCGTCCGAACGCCGTGAAGAGCTATCTCTCCGGAGGCTTTTTGCCGGTTGAATACGATATGGGAATGCAGGATCGCTGGGAAATCATGCTTGAGGAATGCGGCATAGACTCGGCACGGATGCTCTATGACGACGCGAGCGAATATAAGATTATATACCGCCGCTCAAAGGCGAAGAAGATAAAAATCGGAGTTCTCGGAGCGGGGCGCGGCAAGTCCATGATGGACTACTGCAAATTCGCCGAAAACGCGGAGCTGGCGGCGGTCTGCGACTTCAGAAAAGAAAGGCTCGAGGAGGCCGAACGGGAATACGGCGCCGACGGCAGCATAAGCTATTACACCGAGTTCGACGAGTTTTTGAAGCATGATACGGACTGCGTTGTTCTCGCAAACTACGCAAACGAGCACGCCCCGTATGCGATAAAATGCCTGGAGGCCGCAAAAATGTCCTCAGCGAGGTTCTGCCCGTTCAGACGATGAAGGAGGCCGTGGAGCTCGTCGAAGCGGTCGAAAGAACGGGGAAAGTCTATGCCTATGCCGAAAACTACGCCTATATGCCCGCTCCGAAAAAGATGAGAGCGCTCTACAGGGACGGTGTGCTCGGTAGCTTCGAATACGGCGAGGGCGAGTATATGCACAACTGCGAGAGCGGCTGGCACTTCTATTCCTTCGCCGACCCGAAGCATTGGCGCAACACGATGAGCGCGTTTTATTACTGCACCCACTCGATAGGGCCGCTCATCCATATTACAGGGCTGCGCCCCGTTAAGGTTGCGGGCTTTGAGGCTCCGTTTAACGCGCGCATGGAGAGAATGGGCGCAAAGGCGGGAGCTTTTGCGGTTGAAATGATAACCCTCGAAAACGGCGCGCTTATTAAAAGTCTGCACGGCGTGGGTCCCTCCAAAGGCTCGATATGGTATTCGATTTACGGCTCAAAGGGCAGAATGGAGAGCGCAAGGGAGGACGCCGAAAACGGCGGCGTCGGAACGCTCTATGTCAACTGCGACGAGCACGAGGGGGACAATAAATCATCGCCCGTCATAACTCCGACGGACGACGCGCTGACCGAAATAGCCGACAAGGCCGGGCACGGCGGCTCCGATTACTATGTCATGCACAATCTCGTCGAAAAGCTCCGCGGCAACCGCAACGCCGATACCGTTGATATTTACGAGGCTCTCGATATGTTCCTGCCCGGTATGTTCGCATATTTTTCCGTCCTCGATGGCGGCAGACAACTGGATATCCCCAACCTCAGGAATCCCGAAGAGCGCGACAAGTGGAGAAACGACACCCGCTGCACCGACCCCGCCGTCGCCGGAGCCATGCTTATTCCGAGCTATTCAAAGGGCAATCCCGATATTCCACAGAAAAACTACGACTATCTCGCCTCGCTCCCGACGGAGAGATTTATGGATACGGACACCCGCAGCGAGCTCGGCATCGAGTCAAACGTTTCGAACTGATGTTCCTGCGCAGAGATAAAAACAGCCCGCCGATTCTCGGCGGGCTTATGCTTTTTATATTCGGATATCAGAGCACCTTGGACAGGAATTCCTTGGCTCGCGGGCTCTGCGGATTGTTGAAGAACTCCTCGGGAGTGTTCTCCTCAACTATCCTGCCCTCGTCCATGAACACGAGCTTCGTGCCGACCTCGCGGGCAAAGCCCATCTCGTGGGTGACGACGACCATCGTCATGCCCTCGTGGGCGAGCTGCTTCATCAGGTCGAGAACCTCGCCGACCATCTCGGGATCAAGCGCGCTCGTCGGCTCGTCGAAGAGGATGACCTCCGGGTTCATCGCAAGCGAACGGACTATCGCAACTCTCTGCTTCTGACCGCCGGAGAGGGTGGAGGGATAGACATCCGCCTTGTCCTCGAGGCCTATACGCTCAAGCAATTTGTGAGCTTTTTCCTCCGCATCCTTTTTTATCTCCCTGACGGGGCGCACGGGGAGCTTATCCTTATGGAACATATTGTGCAAAACAGCCTTGCGTCTGTCCTTCTTGGCGCAGAGCACGGGCGAGAGCATTATGTTCTCTATGACGGTCTTGTTGTTGAAAAGATTGAAATGCTGGAACACCATTCCCATCTTTCTGCGGTGGATATTGATGTCTACCTTCATGTCGGCGATATCCACACCCTCAAAGATTATCTTGCCGGAGGTCGGGTCCTCCATGCAGTTGAGGCAGCGCAGGAAGGTGCTCTTTCCGGAGCCGGAGGGGCCTATGACAACAACTATGTTGCCCTTGTTGATAGTCATGTTTATGCCCTTGAGGACCTCGTTGTCCCCGAAGCTTTTTTTCAGGTCAATTACGTCTATCACTCTTCTTCAGGCTCCTTTCCATGATTTTTATAAGCAGCGTTATCAGGCAGACTATGACGATATAGATGAGTGCCATGGCGATATAGGGCACCATGAATTCATAGCTGTTCGAGCCGATGTAGCTGAACGCGACGTAGAGGTCGAGCGCGCCGACAAACGAGACGACCGAGGTCTCCTTGATGAGGGCTATGAACTCGTTTCCGAGAGTCGGGAGGATGTTTTTTATCGCCTGCGGGATAACAATTCGCAGCATTGTAGTCGAGAAGCTTAATCCAACGCTTCTGCCGCCCTCCATCTGACCTTCGTCAACGCTCTGTATGCCGCTTCGCATTATCTCCGATATATACGCGCCGCTGTTGAGGCCGAATACAGTTATCGCAACATTTACGGACGGGAGGTTGACGCCCATTATAGGCAGCACGACATAGTAGAATATAAGCAGCTGCACGACCATGGGAGTTCCTCTGAAGAGAGCCACATAAAACGCGCATATGGCATTGAGCACTCTCGGGAAAACCTTGTATTTCGGCATGACGCGCACGGTGGCTATCAGCGTGCCGATGACGATACCGATAATAAGACCGAGAACAGCTATCTTGAGCGTATTCTGCAGACCTTGCAGAACCTTGACATAGCCGTTATAGTCTATGAGTATCTCGATAAACTTATCGATTTTTTTCGGTAAGCTTGCTATAAAATCATTCATAGTTCTTTTCCTTTGTCTAAATACTTTTCGGCAGGAATCGCCGCAGACTGAAAAGGAAGGCCGTTTCGACCGAAACAGCCTTCTTTCGTTGTTTACATTTAAGCTCAGGCGACCTCATTGATAGCCTTTGCTATGCTCGCAGCGGGAGCGGAGTCGATGATGACATAGTCAACGCCGCCGTTGACGAGATCCTGTACCGCGAGAGAACCGCTCTTATAAGCGATAGCCTTCGCCTTGAGTCCCGGGAAGCCGAGATCCTTGCTGCCCTCGATGAAGGAGTTGCCGGTAGTGCCCTGCTGGCAGCCGATCTTCTTATCCTCGGTAAGGCTGTTTAAGATAGCGTTGACATCATCGGCGCTCTTGCAGGCGTCAAAGGTGGTGTCCGTGCCCTTGACTATGAGCCTCTGAGATGCTTCGTAATAGGGATCGGAGAAGTTGACATACTCTTTACGATCCTCGCTTATGGTAAGACCCGCCATAGCGATGTCGCACTTGTGCTGACCGACGGAGAGGCAGACGGCGTCGAAGTCCATATTCTGGATAACGAGCTCCTTGCCGAGCTTCTTGGCAACATAGGCGGCGATTTCCATGTCGATGCCGTAGTAGTCATTGCCCTTCATGTACTCAAAGGGCTCGAAAGCGGCGTTGGTCGCAACAACGAGCTGATCCTTGCTCTCATCGAGAACTGCGGACTTGACGGCCTCGGGAGTTCCGTTGCTGAAATACTTGTCGCAGATAGCGTCGAATGTTCCGTCGCTCTTCATCTCTTTGATTATGTCGTTTACCTGAGTAAGCAGCTCGGGCTGATTCTTGTCAACACCGAAAGCATACTGCTCGTTGGTCAGGTCATAGTTTATAACCTTGACCGCGGGGGTCTTTTCCTTGTCTTTGTCATCCTTGTTGTCGCCGCAGGCTGCAAACGCGGTGCATATGCAAACGAGCGCAAGCACGAGGGCGATTATCTTCGTAAGCTTTTTCATGATGTTTTCCTCCTGTTTTCAGTTGATGTCTGTATTATAGCACCATATTTTTAAAATGCAAGGGATTTTTGAATATTTTTTCATCTTTTTGGCAGTTTTCTGTATTTTGACGGTAAATATGCAATGATATTCACTCGTTATTGAATATTTTCACCAATGTATCCTCCGGGATGAACGAGCGGCAGAAGTCCGCAAAGTCCTGCGGGGGCGGCGCACAGAGGCGAACCTCCTCCCCGGAAGCGGGGTGAACGAAGCCGCATTCGGCGCAGTGGAGCAGATGATGACCTATAAAATCCTCCGGTGCGCCGTACATCGTGTCGCCGGCAAGGGGCGCGCCCTCGGACGCGAAATGCACCCTTATCTGATGCGTTCTGCCCGTCTCGAGCCTGAGGCTGAGCAGGCTGTATTCCTCCCCTGCATAAAGGCTCTCCCAGTGAGTGACCGCGCTCTCGCTGCCCGGCATATCGCCGCACGCGCGCAGAGTTTTCATCGGGTCGGGTCGGTATATCGGCTTGTTTACGGTTCCGCTGCCCTCAAAACGTCCGCGCACAACAGCCATGTACCTCTTATTTATATTGCCCGAAAGCCGCGCCGCCGCGTAGCGGTTCAAGGCGCAGACGACAACGCCGGACGTGCCCTTGTCGAGCCTGCCGACGCAGCGGAACACCGCGCTCTTTCCCTCGCCTTTCAGGTGCCCCGCCACCGCGTTTGCGAGCGTGTCGCCCTGGTGGTTGTGGGTCGGGTGCATGGCAAGAAACGGCGATTTGTTGACGGCGAGCAGGTCTGCGTCCTCGTATATTACATCTATATTTATGTCGATAGGCTCGACAGTCTCGCTCTCTGCGGGCAGCGTCACCGTGACCACATCGCCCGCGTGCAGGCGGTCTATGGTTCTGAGCGTCTCGCCTCCGCGGGTTATGCCGCCGTCGATGCGCTTTAGCGAGCTCAACGCGCGCGCCGAAATTCCCGCGCAGCCGCGCAGAAAATAAAACGCCTTTTTGCCCTCGTATTCCTCGGGCACCGTGAATTCAAGTTTTCTGTTCAAGCGCGACCTCCCGGAAGTTATTTCGGCTTTCTGCCTGCTGCAAAAGAGTCTGCCCGTTTAGACGCAAAAAGCGTTAAAAGAGCGAAAATCAACTAAAATAAAGGTCATAATCTGCGCTGTCGGACGTGAATTATGACCTTTATATTTTCTTTGGTCTGCGCTGAATTCGACAGTCCCGGAGCTTTTTATTTTTCCGCGCTCTCCCGCGCTATGCGCTCCTTCCAGCAGCGGTGGCACATCGCCTCATAGCGGTCGTTGCCGCCGAGGAGCACCTGCGAGCCGCTCGTCACGACCTGCCCGTTTTCGCCTATCCTCGCGTTGACGGTAGCCTTTCTGCCGCAGCGGCAGATGGTTTTTATCTCGGTTATGGAGTCCGCAATCTCGAGCAGCCTGCGGCTCCCCGGGAAAACGTGCGTCAGAAAATCGGTGCGCAGTCCGAAGCAGAGCACGGGAATATCGCACTCGTCGACTATTCTGCGCAGCTGGTCTATCTGAGCCTCGGTAAAAAACTGGCTCTCGTCGGAGATAACGACGTCGGCGTTTCTGCATTTCTCGCCGAACATTTCATATATATCGTCCTGCGGGGAAATAGCCTGCGCCTTTGCGCTCAGACCCACGCGGGAATACACGGTGTCCGCGCCGTCTCTTGTGTCAACGCTCGGCTTTATCAGCCATACCGTGCGGTCCTTTTCTTCATAGTTGAATTTGGTCATGAGCGCCTGGGCCGATTTTGACGAGCCCATTGCGCCGTATTTAAAATAGAGCTTTGCCATCAGTCAATCTTTACGGTCCAGCCGAACTCGTCGGGCAGCTTGCCCCACTGGATACCGGTGAGGGTATCATAGAGCTTCTGCGAGATCGGGCCTATCTTGCCGCCGTTTATCGTCATGTGCTTGTCGCCGTACTTGAGCTCGCCTATGGGCGAGATGACGGCCGCGGTGCCCGAACCGAACGCCTCGTCAAACTTGCCCTCGTCGTATGCCTTAACAAGCTCGCCGATTTCAATATCTCTCTCGGTGACCTTGTAGCCCATGTGGCGGAGAAGCTCGATGCAGGACTTTCTCGTGATACCGCCGAGTATGCAGCCTCTGTCAAGGCTCGGGGTAATAACCTCGCCGTCAACGACAAAGAACACGTTCATCGCGCCGACCTCGTCGATATACTTTCTGTGAACGCCGTCGAGCCAGAGCACCTGAGCATAGCCCTGCTCCTCGGCAACCTCCTGCGCCTTCATTGATATAGCATAATTCGCCGCAGCCTTTGTAAAGCCGGTGCCGCCGGTAACGGCGCGGACATAGTGCTCCTCGACATAGATCTTAACGGGAGCAAGTCCGTTGTCATAGTATGCGCCGACGGGCGAGAGGATTATAACAAAAAGCAGATGCTTCGCCGGATGAACGCCCACCATGGGGTCAATGGCGAAGATGAACGGGCGGATGTAGAGGGAAGTACCCTCGCTGTGCGGCACCCAATCCTTGTCGACCTCGACAAGAGTCTTGATAGCCTCAACGCCGAACGCCTCGTCTATCTTCGGGATGCAGAGGCGGTCATTGGAGACATTGAGTCTCGCCATGTTCTGGTCGGGGCGGAAAAGGCCTATGCTGCCGTCGGCTCTTCTGTATGCCTTGAGTCCCTCAAAGTCGGCCTGGCCGTAGTGCAGGCACATGGCCGCGGGGTCAAGAGCTATCGGAGCATAGGGCACGATTCTCGGATTGTGCCAGCCATCGCCCTCGTCATAGTTCATAATAAACATATGGTCGGTAAATATTTTGCCGAAGCCGAGCTTTGTCTCGTCTGTGGGCTTCGCTTTAGGAGCGGTAGTGCGCTCAATAGTTATCTTTTGCATAATGGCATCTCCCTTTATAAAGATAATACTTTTATTATATCATCGAGCTTCGCAATTTCAAGTGTTAAAGCGTTTAAATATTCAAGAAAAAATTGCCCTGTTTTTGTCGGAATACTATATTTTCAGTGAAGCGGGACGCGCAAAAAACTTCATTCGCCGCGCGCTTAAAGTTGACAATTGACTTGTGTTTTGCTATTATATACTTGTATAATTTTATCATTATCTGTGTTACCCCATATTTCGTAAAGGAAGGTTTTCAATGCCTAACACCGACAATTTATGCATGAGCTGCATGAGACCTATCGGCGACGAGAAGCAGTGTCCCTACTGCGGATATCATGTCGATTCTCCCCAGCTTTCTCCCTATCTTCCGATAAAGAGCGTTGTTGCAAACCGCTATCTCGTCGGCAAGGTTCTGGACTTCAACGGTGACGGAGTCACCTATGCCGGATGGGACTTAACCGAACGGGTCGCAGTCAAGGTCAGGGAATTTCTGCCCGACGCCATCTGTTCGCGCGAAAACGGCGAGACGCAGGTCAGGGTCATGCAGGGATGTGAGCGCGCATATACCGACTGCTACCAGAGCTTTCTCGAGCTGTGGCGCAAGCTTATGCGCCTTATGGGACTTTCGACGCTTATAAGCGTGACGGACGTCGTTGAGGACAACGGCACAGCCTACGCTATATATGAATACACGGACGCCGTGCCGCTTAGAAAATATCTGCTCTCGACGAGCACGGGGTATATCCCGTGGGAGCGTGCGAGGCAGATGTTCATGCCCGCCCTTTCGGCGCTGGGCACTCTGCACTCGGCGGGAATAATCCACCGCGGACTCTCGCCGCAGACGATACTTGTGACCCCCGACGGAAAGCTCAAGATATCGGGCTTCAGTATCTGGCAGGCACGCACGGCGCGCGGCGATCTGAATCCGGAGCTCTTTCCCGGCTACGCCGCCATCGAGCAGTACGGCTTCGAGGGTCAGCAGGGCGCATGGACGGATATTTATGCATTCGCGGCGGTTCTCTACCGCGCACTTATCGGCACCGACCCGATAATCGCCACCACCCGCGTGACTAACGACCGTCTGATGATACCGAGCAAATTTGCCGAGCAGCTCCCGGCTTATGTCATAAATGCGCTTATAAACGCGCTGCAGATCCTGCCCGAGGACAGAACCCGTTCCGTCGAGCAGTTCAGAGCCGAATTGTCCGCCTCTCCCACTGCGGCTTATGCGGGCGAAATTCAGGCTATGAGCGAGGGCGGCGACCGTTCGGCAGAGCCTATGCATGGCGAGGGCGTTTCGGCGGCGCCGAAAAAGGAAAAGAGCGCCGCGCAGCCGTTCCTCGTCGCGGGCGGAATAACGCTCGGAGTCGGCATAATCGTATTCGCAATTCTTATGGCGACGGTGTTCAGGGGCAGCTTTTCAAAGAAGAACCCCGGCAATGACCAGTCGACGCTCAACCCATCCGTCACCGAGAGCACGAGCACGGAGACGATAGTTGTGCCCGATTTCAGGAACCTCAGCTACGAGGCTATATCGAAGAATCCCGTTTGGGACGGCAAGTTTACATTCAAGACGAAGTTCGAATACAGCGACACCGTCAAGGAGGGCTATGTCATTTCGCAGAGCCTGCCCGAGCAGACCACGGTCGCCATAGGCAGCGAGATAGAGCTCGTCATCAGCAGCGGCAAGGAGAGCGTTGACGTTCCCAACGTATTCGGCAAGAGCTATTCCGAGGCAAAGCAGATACTCACGGACAGCGGCTTTGTCTGCACCGTCGCGGGCAACTACACAGACGGCGTTGTCGTCTCGATGTCCGTCGAGCCCGGTTCAAAGGCTCCGAAAGGCACGCGCATCGAGCTTACCTTCTCGACCTCAAACGAGAACGACGTCACCTCCTCCGGCAGCAGCTCCGGCGGCTCGATCTTCGACCGCTTCTTCGCGCAGTAAAAAGTATCCCGTCAAAAAGCGGATATGCAAAACCGTTTACAGCCACAGTGAGAAAGAATCACTGTGGCTGTTTTGCGTCTGATGCAAAAGAATAAATTGCATTTGTGGGTGGAGGAAAAACACAATTCTGTATTATTTTTAATGAGCGGCTGCCGTCTTTTCTGTCACCCTTCGTGTTTTCTCCGTCTGCAACAAAAAACAAAAAACGTATAAGTGCGCAGCTTGCAATTATTGACAGTAAAAAAATTCCATTTTTATCCGCCCTTTGTTTTCCGGAGATAATGCCGAGCGTCGCGGAAAAAATATCAGTGTCCGAAATCGGACAATTAAAAAAAGGGGGCGGAGAATGAGACAGGTAATAAGGTTTTTCAGCGCCGTGGCGCTCATGCTCTCTGTGGGAATATTTTCCTGCGTCGCTTACGGCGAAATCCAGCTGCCCGACGAATACTGCGTCGTCGCGGGCAGCGGCGCCGAGATAGGCGAGAGCGTATTTTCCGCATCCGCGGCCGCATCGTCGCAGGGCGACTACGAGCTTGAGGTCAAGGCGTTCGGACTGTTTCCGGTAAAAACCGCAAGGGTGAAGGTGTCTCAGCGCAGATATGTCACCGTCGGCGGAGAGATCTTCGGCATAAGGCTCTATACGCGCGGCGTGCTGATAGTCGGGAGCGAGGAGATAGACACGGCGGCGGGCGCAGTCAGCCCGGCGGCTCGCGCGGGGCTCAAAAAAGGCGATATCATTCTTGAAATCAACGGCGCGCCGGTCAGCAGAAATAACGACATTTCCTCCGCCGTCGAGTCGAGCGGAGGCGACGAAATCGAGCTGCTCATCGAACGCGCGGGCAAGAGGCAGACAGTGAGCCTTCTGCCGGCGCGAAGCAGGACGGACAAAAAATTCAAGGCCGGGCTCTGGGTTCGCGACTCGTCGGCGGGGATAGGCACGGTGACGTTCTACGACCGCAAAAACGGGATTTTCGCGGGGCTCGGCCACGCGGTCTGCGACGTTGACACGGGCGAGGTGCTGCCGATATCGGGCGGCGACGCGGTAAATGCCGCGATAAAGGGCTGCTATAAGGGCAAGGACGGCTCGCCCGGCGAGCTTTGCGGCGTGTTTGCTCCGGGGGAGATAGGCGAGCTGTATGAAAACTGCGGCATAGGCGTTTACGGCGCGTTTGAAGCTTTGCCGCAGGGAGAGGAAATCCCCGTGGCGATAATCGACGAAGTTAAGACGGGCAAAGCGCAGATAATCTCGACGGTAGACGGAAACGGCCCGCAGTACTATGATATCGAGATAACGAAGCTGTATACAAAAAGCGGGCAGCGCAACATGACGGTCGAGGTGTGCGACGAGCGGCTGATAGAAAAGACGGGCGGCATAGTGCAGGGCATGAGCGGCAGCCCGATAATCCAAAACGGTATGCTCGTCGGCGCGGTGACGCACGTCTTTGTCAACGACCCACGCAAGGGCTATGCGATTTTTGCGCAGACCATGATTGACGAAGCTGAGCGTATCTCTTCGCCCGGATATTCCGACGCGGCGTAGTAAAAGAGGGGTTAGAAATAAAAAATGCCAAAAAATGGTAAATAATTATTGACATTTATTCCCATATATGGTAAAATCCAAATGAAAAATCAACCCGGAGGTACTAATTATGGGAAAAATGTTAAAAATCATGCTTGCACAGGATACGGACACTCAGACGGGCTGCGCCGCGGCTCTGCGCTCGAGCGGCTTTGAGGTCGAGACCGTTCGCAAGGACGGCGCGCAGATACTTCGACTTTTCAGGCAGGGCAGCAGACCGGACGTGCTCATAATGGACGCTTTCATGCAGGGCACGGACGCTATCGGCGTGCTCGGAGGGCTCGCGGATATGCGCCTTGAGCCGCGCCCGCTGGTGTTCGTCACCGCGTCAAACGCGAATCCGCGCCTCGAGCAGGAGATAACTCAAAACGGCGCGGACTACTATTTCATAAAGCCCTTTGATACGCAGATGCTCATTCAAAGGATAAAGCAGCTCTCGGGGCTCTCCGCTCCGGCGCAGGGAAATATAGTCTCCTTTTCAAGCTCCGACAACAGCCTTGAGGTCACCGTCTCCGAGATAATGCACCGCATCGGCGTGCCCGCGCACATAAAGGGCTATCAGTATCTGCGCGAGGCGATTATACTTGCGGTCAACGACGGCGAGATAATGAATTCCGTCACGAAGTTGCTCTATCCCACGGTCGCAAAGACCTTCAAAACAACTCCTTCGCGCGTCGAGCGTGCCATCCGTCACGCCATCGAGGTCGCTTGGGACAGGGGCGACGTCGATGTGCTCAACTCCTACTTCGGCTACACCATACAGAACTCCCGCGGCAAGCCGACTAACAGCGAGTTTATCGCCATGATATCCGACAAGCTCAAGCTCAACCTGAAAATATCCTGACATCAACTAAAAACCTCCGCATGACTTTCGCCGTGCGGAGGTGATTTTCAGTTCTGCGTGAGGGTGAGGCTCGCCGTTATCGGGAAGTGGTCGCTCGGATAAACTCCGTCGTAGGTCGTCCTGACAACGTCGTAGCTGTTGACCTTGAAGCCGGTCTTGGAGATCATTATGTAGTCTATGCAGTCATAGTCGAGATTTTTGCCCCAATTCTGATAGGTGCAGCTCTTTATCGGGTTCTCCGTCTGATACTTGACATCGAAGAAGTTCTCGGTCGCGCTGCGGTAGGTCGGGGTGTCCTCTTCAACATTGAAGTCGCCCATTATCATCGCGGGCAGAGAGCCGAACTGCGCTATCTTGTCGAGCACAACGCCTATGCCCTTTATTCTCGCCTCTTCGCTGACATGGTCGAGGTGCGTGTTGAACACGACAAAATCAAGTCCCGTCTGCTTCTCCTTGAGAATGACATAGCTGCATATGCGGTAACACGCCGAGCCCCAATCCCTGCTCATCTTTTCGGGAGTCTCGGAGAGCCAGAACGAGCCCTTGTCAACGAGGTCGTAGAGGTCGGTGCGGTAAAACACGGGGCAGGCCTCGGCTATCAGCGTATCGTCGCGGAAGGTCATGACGGAATCGTAGCCCGTGAGCGTGCGGCACATATAGTTGTACTGCCACTTCGTAGCCTCCTGGAAGCCGATGATGGTCGGCGCCTCCGCTTCTATGTTCTTGACGATGAGATCCGCGCGGTAGAACCAGCTTGTTTTACCGAGGTCGGAGGTGTTCGCGCAGCGCAGATTGCAGCTCATAATGCGCATCTCCCCGCGCTCGAGCGGCTTATCCGCGATAACTGCGGCGTGCTGATTGCGCTTGTAGTGCGGATAATACCCGCAGTAAATGCACGCTGCGACAATGAGCGTTGCAAGCACGACGCTCAGAAGGCAGAGAAAAACTTTCGTGCCTCTTTTCATTTGATCCTCTCCTTTGAAGATTTTTATATTTTTTGTGCGCGACGCGCACTGAAATCCTGAGTTAAAACTGTCAGAGACCGTTTGTGAATATCGAATGTAACAGCGGGGCGGGAACGGTAAAGTAAATGTCAAAATAAATCTCGATGAACAAGCTCCCTATAGCCGCACCGCGCAAAAATTTCACCCGCCATTTTAAAGCAGATAAAATATATATTTGTGTCGTATAGCAAAACTGCGCGCCGCAGGAGCGGCGCGCAGCGGCATTTCGTAGGTTTATTATCAGTCCTTGTGGTCGCAGCCGCAGTCGTCATCGCAGCAGCCGCAATCATCGTCGAAATCGAACTCGAGCAGAGTACCGCAGTTGGGGCAGTCAATGCTTCCGTCCTCAAGAATGCCGTCGTCAACGCAGATAGTCTCTCCGCAGTTGGGGCACTCTATTTCGTAGCAATCGTCATCGTCGCAGCCGCAGTCGTCATCGTCGCACTCATAGACATAAGTCTCGAGGTCGGAGAGATCCTCGTCGATCTCGTCAACCTGATCGCAGACAACGTCGAGACCCTCTTCGAGATCCGACACGCTCATGGCCATATCGTCAAGCAGGTCGATAATGGCCTTGATGACCTTGACCTCATCCTTCTTTGCGTCGAGGTCGAGACCGTCGACAAGACCCTTGATATAAGCAACCTTCTCAGTAACTGTCATTTTTCATTCTCCTTTCAAAATAACTGTTATCTTTTCAATTGCGGACTTCTTACGCTCTGCTCAGATACTCGCCGGTGCGGGTGTCGACAATGACCATCTCGCCCTCTTCGATAAACAGAGGAACCTTGATCTCGGCGCCCGTCTCAAGCACTGCGGGCTTGGTGGCGTTTGTTGCGGTGTCGCCCTTGAAGCCGGGGTCGGTCTGGGTAACCTCGAGAGTAACGCTTGTGGGAGGCTCAACGCCGAAAACATTGCCCTTGTAGGAAAGAATCTTGCAGACGGTGTTCTCTTTGACGAACTTGAAGTTGTCGGAGAGGTCGCTGCTGTTTATCGGGACGAGCTCATAGCTCTCGGGATCCATGAAATAATAGAGATCGCCGTCGTTATAGGAATACTCCATTTCCTTGCGCTCGATATAAGCGGTGGGGAATTTTTCCGTGGGGTTGAAGGTACGCTCAACGACAGAACCCGCGATAACGTTTCTTATCTTGGTTCTGACGAAGGCTGCGCCTTTGCCGGGCTTGACGTGCTGAAATTCTATAATCTGATAGACATCGCCGTCCATCTCAAACGTCATGCCGTTTCTGAAATCGCCTGCTGAAACCATATTGTCTCCTCCGATATTTTAGTTAGACTTACATATTTATTTTATACTATTCGGCCGTATATTTCAATACCTTTTTTCATTCACGGGCGGCTTTTCCGCCCTTTAAGCTTAATATGCTCCCCCGCGTATATCAAATCGGGGTCTTTTATCCCGTTTATTCCGATAAGCTCCTCCAACGCAACGCCTGTTTTTCTGGATATCGACCAAAGCGTGTCGCCCGGGCGCACGGCGTAAAACTCGCCCGACATCTTGGCGCCGGAAATTATGAGCTTTTCCCCCGCATATATCGTCTCGCCGCGCCGAAGTCCGTTTCTATGCTCGAGCGCGGAGAGCGAGACGCCGTACTTCCCCGCTATAGATATCGGCGTGTCGCCGCGCTTCACGGTGTAAATTTCCTCTCTCCCGTCGCGCGCGGGCAGGGTTATTTTCAGCCGCTCGCCCGCGAAAATCATATCGGGGTTCGCTATGCGGTTCTCCTCTGCAACAGCCTTGACCGTCGTGCCGTATTCGCGCGCTATTTTCCAGAGCGTGTCGCCAGGTCGGACATACAGTATAACAGTCCTGGTCTTTTCGCGTTTGGGACTTTTCTTTTCGCCGTCTGTGCGGCACGCAGACGAAAGAAATATCCCCTCTGTGAAGATGTCTCGGTCAACGTCTCCCGATATGCCGTCGACTCTGCCCTTGTCCGTATACTGAAAGCCGACCCACTCGCGCCATTTGCCGTTTGAGGACGGCTCGTCTGCGCCGTACTGCGCCGCCCAAAGCGGATATTTTTCGGCGAGCCTGCGCCCGAACACCGAGCGGGCGTTCGAAAGGTCGCTGTATATCACGGCCTCTTTTTTTGTAACACGGGTAAGCTCGTCGAGATATGCCTCGGCTATGGCGTTCACCTGCTCTGCGGTCAGCGAGCCGAAATATTCAAAGTCCATCGCAAGGCGCATATCGAGTCGGCGTCCGGCCGCAAGGGACGCGAAAAAACGCGCCTGCCTGCGCCCTGCCTCAACAGAGCGCGCGGTGACATAGTGATAAAAGCCGACCCTGAGTCCCGCCTCACGCGCCTGCGAATAGTTTTCGGCGAAGTATTCGTCCGCATATTCTCCCGCGCCCGCACGGATATAGACCGCCTCTATCCCGCTGCGCCGAACCTTACCGAAATCAACCTCGCCCTGAAATTCGCTTATATCTATTCCCCTGTACCGCCGCCCGCCGGACGGCGAAATCGCCCGCGCCGGAACGAGCGCCGCAAACAAAAGCGCCGCGATGCAGGCTAAAAGCACCGCCGCCGCGCCCGCAAATCTGCGTTTTATATCCATATTTCTCTCTCCTCCGTCTTTTTTGCCGCCTCTGCGGCACTATATTCTATGCCGCAGCTGCATACGGCGCGACGGAGGCAAGTTCGCCTTGCTTAAAATTGATTATAATTCGGTAAATCGTGAGTTGCGCCGCCACTGAAAGGGGAGCCGTATTCGTCAGTTAGTATGTTATGTGCTCCGCAACTCCAAATTTATCAAGCGCAAAAATGAGCCTATTGCAATTTTCACCCCGCTTTGCTGCTTTTCGAGCGGCTTCGTTCATGCTCATATTGATAATCGGGCGGCCGTGTGGTATCATATCTTTGCAAAAAAAACACGGGGGACGGCACATGAATAAAAAAGAAGTAGCGGCGTTCTTTGACCGCATGGCTCCGGAGTGGGATGCCGAAATGATAAAGAGCGACGAGAAGATAAATTTCATACTTGACGCCGCCGGAGTGAAAGAAAACTCCGTCGTTCTGGACGTCGCCTGCGGCACGGGAGTTATGTTCCCGTATTACCTCGCACGCGGCGCGGAACGCGTTATCGGCGTTGATATCTCGTCGGAAATGGCGCGCATAGCCGCATCGAAAATGCACGATCCGCGGGTCGAGGTCATCTGCGGCGACGTTGAGGAAATAGCCGTCGAGCGCCTGTGCGACTGCTGCGTGGTATATAACGCGTTTCCGCATTTCGAGAGCCCGGAGAGGCTCGTTAGGCGCCTGTCCAGGTGGCTTAAGCCCGGCGGGCGGCTGACCGTGGCGCACGGCATGAGCATTGAGGCGCTGAACAGACATCACAGCGGCAGAGCGAGCAGCGTCTCGCGCAAGATGCTGACAGCCGAGGAGCTGAGCGCGGTATTTGCGCCGTATTTCGAGGTTGACACCGCCGTTTCGGACGACGAAAAATTTGTAGTTGCGGGCACAAAAAGATAATATTTGAAGCTGCCGTATTTCGCGGCAGTTTTTTTATGCGCAAAGCCCCGGGACAATGCTGTTCCGGGGCTTTGCAAAGAGTTATGATGAAAACGGGAAGTTGTCTGTTTAAAAAATTTTGACGGCGATGACCGCCAGTGCAGCAGCTGCCGCAATCGCCGCGAGAGCCTTCGCTATCATCGGCTTTGCCATGTCCATAGTCGTCGGGACCACGCGCCAGACGGCGTTTTTAAGCGGCGTGTTAAGTTTGCCGTCGCAGAGCTGTTTATATGTTCTTGTATAGGTTTTGTAATTGCGCGGATTTTTTTCGTCGAGGACAAAGCATCGCACGCCGCGCTGTTTTCCGTTGCCGTAGACATTGAAGCCCGCCGAAGGCGTGAAGCCGACGTCGATATCATCCGTCTTTCCGACATAGGAATTTTTGTGGTCGTGGCCGACATAGACTCCGAGCACGTCGCCTTTTTCTTTGAGCGCCTCGAACTCGCCGGTGTTGATATCCGGTATCGACGGCGGTTCAAGCAGAACAGAGCCCTCGACGCATTTGCTCTCGTCTGTTTTATAGTATTCGCCCTTGTGTACTCTGAACGCGGGTATCGCGCCCTTTTCGTGTTTTCCGACTCTCCTTAGCACATTGTAGTGCTCGAACATCGGGATGTGCTGGAACACTATCGACGGAACATAATTGTCGTTTTCGGCTTTCAATTCGTCGCGCTTCTTTCTGTACCAAGCTATTATCTCCGGGCTGAAGGGCTCGTAGCCGCCGCCCTTTGCGTCCGTTCCGCTGTCGAACAGATATATATTGAACGCGGTGCGTTTGCCGTCCGACGAGAGGATGGGTATATTATATGTTCCGCCTCCGTCTATGCCCTCGGCCTGCTCGCCGATGCAGCCGGGCAGAGCCTTATATATCTTTTCAAACTGCTCTTCGTTGCTTATCCCAACCTGCCTGTCGTGGTTGCCGAAGGTGACGGCGAACGGGATATGCCTGTCAGTCACGGGCTTCAGCAGCGTTCTCACCGTCTCGGCGACGTTTTCCGTGAGCTCGTTGCCCCTGCCCTTATACGAGACTCCGTAGCCCTTTATCTGATCGCCCGTGAACACTGCGAGGTCGGGCTTTTCGCTCTCCAGCGCCGCGTTAATAAGCTTTAACGTGTCGGGCGACACCTTCGGAATCTCCTGTATATCAGTTATCTGCATTATTTTGAACTTTCCGTCGGAGTTAAAGCGCATATTTACGCCTCCTGCTCAGCTTCGGGCTTTTTCTTTCTGTGGATAACGAACCTGTTGAGCGGGTATGTCCAAAGGGTGGGTACGGTCATGACGACCACCTTGGTCAGCAGCTCGACAAGTGCGTTGCTGTGTCCGCTGTTTTTTATGAGCGTGCCAAGAAATGCGCCGAACCAGGTGTTGAAAATGATGGTGCACACGACCATAATCGCATACAAAACCGTCGAGAGCAGCGGGTTTGCGTCGGCCTTGAAGGTTATCTTCCTGTTCATGACATAGGCTATCGCGTAGCCGACGACTGTCGAGATGAAGTAAGAATACATATAGCCCTTATATTCGATTCCGAGAAACGCCAAAACGGGGCTGTCCGTCACGGGAACATCGTTCAGCGACTTGAACACAACATATTGGAGCAGGGCGAACACGCCGAGCTCTATCAGCGACGAGGACGCGCCCGCAAAAGTGAACTTTATAAATTTCCATATCTCCGCGTGCTTTTCGAAAAAGCTTCCGTCCTTTTTGGCGGCAGTGGTTTCTTTCATCTTCTTATCGACCGGGCGCGTGCGTTTTTGAGTTTTGTGCCCGGCTTTCCCCCTTCTGCCAATAAGTTTACCCCGCAGAGAGACGGTAAATCAACCGAGTTTCGGTAAAGCAAAAGTAAAATCTGTGTAAACAGCTTTAAGATAATATAACGGCAAAAAGCCATAACCCGCAGCAATGACTGCAAGTTATGGCTTTCATATTTTTATCGGGCTTTGTCTCAGCCGCCTATCTTCTCCTTGCCGCCCATATAAGGTCTGAGGGCTTCGGGGATGTTCACGCTGCCGTCGGCATTGAGGTTATTCTCAAGGAACGCTATGAGCATTCTCGGCGGGGCGACGACGGTGTTGTTGAGCGTGTGGGCGAAGTGCTTGCCGTCCTTGCCGTTGATGCGGATTTTAAGCCTGCGCGCCTGCGCGTCGCCGAGGTTCGAACAGGATCCGACCTCGAAGTATTTCTTCTGTCTGGGCGACCACGCCTCGACGTCTATGGACTTCACCTTGAGATCCGCAAGGTCTCCCGAGCAGCACTCGAGGGTGCGCACGGGGATATCGAGGGTGCGGAAGAAATCGACCGTGTTCTGCCAGAGCTTGTCGAACCACATCTTGCTGTCCTCCGGCTCGCAGACGACTATCATCTCCTGCTTCTCGAACTGGTGGATGCGATATACGCCGCGCTCCTCGATGCCGTGAGCGCCTTTCTCCTTGCGGAAGCAGGGGGAATAGCTCGTGAGGGTCAGCGGCAGGGTCTCGGGCTGAATTATCGTATCGATAAATTTGCCTATCATCGAGTGCTCGCTCGTGCCGATGAGATAGAGGTCCTCACCCTCTATTTTATACATCATAGCGTCCATCTCGGCAAAGCTCATAACGCCGGTGACCACGTCGCTTCTTATCATGAACGGCGGCACGCAGTAGGTGAAGCCGCGGTCTATCATGAAGTCGCGCGCGTAGGAGATAACCGCGGAATGCAGGCGGGCGATATCGCCCATGAGATAGTAAAAGCCGTTGCCCGCGACTTTTCTTGCGGAGTCGAGGTCTATGCCGTTCATTCTCTCCATTATGTCCGTGTGATACGGAACCTCAAAATCGGGAACTGCGGGCTCACCGAAGCGCTCTATCTCGACATTCTCGCTGTCGTCGCGGCCTATCGGTACGCTCTCGTCGATGATATTCGGAATGACCATCATTATCTTCTTTATCTTTTCGCCCAGCTCCTCCTCGAGCCTCTCAAGCTCGGCAAGCCTTGCGGCGTTCGCGCCGACCTGAGCCTTCACTTCCTCGGCCTCGTCGCGCTTGCCCTGCGCCATGAGCGCGCCTATCTGCTTTGAAAGGCGGTTGCGGCTGCCGCGCAGCTCGTCAGCCTCGCCCTTTGCGGCGCGGCTGAGCTTATCGAGCTCTATAACCTCGTCTACGAGCGGGAGCTTCTGCTCCTGGAACTTCTTTCTGATATTTTCCTTGACTATTTCGGGGTTTTCTCTTACAAATCTGAGATCAAGCATTTTATATCCTCCTGTCATTTCTGCCCTGATTTATAAAAAACACCCTCAGGACGGCTGCGGCCGTCCCAAGGGTGCAATAAGCACGGTACCACCTTGTGTTTAACTCTCGGCCCTTAACGCGGGCACACGGCAAGGCTCCTCGCCCTGCGGCTCAAAAGCGGAATGACTCCTGCGGACGAAGGAAGCTCGCAGCAAACGCCTCCCTCTCTGATCGTCCCGAAAGAATCGTGTTCTTCGTCACAGCCTTTAGAATATGGGATTATTATACCCCGAAGAAAATTCAAAGTCAAGACTGTTTTTTCGCCTGTCTGCGCGGCAAGAGCTTCGCCTTATCGAGCACCTTGACGAGGCTCGGGATTATCGCAAGCTGAATGGCGAGTCCCGGCAGGCAGGTGACAAACGACGCGGTTATCCACACGGAGAACGAGTAGCTTCCGGCGGAGAAGATGAGCGCCTTGAGTATGCCCGAGACTACGCGCCCCGCTATGAGCGCGGTTACAAGGCTCGCATACAAAGAGAGGTAAGTGGTCTTGTATTTGAACGCATACATCATAAGGCCCGTCACCGCGCCGTATACGGCGAGCTCTGCGGTCATCGCGGGAAGTATGGCCATGGGCGGCATCTGGGTCAGAAGCGTCGAGAGCGCGGGACCGAGCAGGCCGCAGACAAGTCCGTACTGCCAGCCGCAGATAAGCCCGCAGAGAAGCACGGGGATATGCATGGGCAGGAATATGGAGCCGGCGTTTTTGACCGCATGAAACGCCATGGGCAGCACGATGCACAGCGCGACGCAAAGCGCGGTTATGACCATCTTTTTGATTCTGTCTGAATTTTTGTTTGTCATGAGGATCGTCCTTTCAAAAAACAAAAAGCGGGGGCACGGCACTCCCTCCTGGAAGCGCAGTTACCCTCGCGGCAATGTTTTTACGGTATTTGAAAAAATTCGCTCTCTTCTGAAAGCCCGATCCCTTCATGAGATCGCGTTTATTATATCATATTTCAAGAGAAAATCAAGACAGTTTTCCTATTTCTTTCACTGCGGCCTGAACGAGCCTCGCCATGGGGATATCCCCGACCCCGACAACGATGTTGTCACAGTGGTTGACGGGTATGAGCACGCGCTTGGCGTCGCTCTGCCCTATCGCCTGCGCCATCTCGGGCGTTATCTCGCCGAGCAGCGAATCGGCTATGACTATGCCGACGGGACCCGCTATGACATCCGCCCTGCGGCAGCCGACCAAAACGGCATTTTCGCCCGTTGCGGCGGCGTCGGCGCCCGCCTTGAGCATGGCGGAGGTCGCTATGCTGTTGACGCCTACGGCGGTCACGAAAAAGTCCGGATATTCGCTTTTTATCCCGGCGACGAGCAGCTTGCCTATTCCGCCGCCCTGACCGTCTATAACAAGTACCTTCATTTTTGTCTCTCCGTCAGTTTTTCACGGGCTCGAACAGCTCTCCGTCCACCCCGCAGTTCTCGCAGCGCTCGGGCGCGGTGTCGCCCTCTGTTTCAAAGCCGCATATCGAGCAGCGCATACGGGCTATACCGTCCTTCTGAGCTGCGAACAGCTCGGCGGGCGACTCGCATTTCGGGCATTTTCCGGGCGCATTTTCGCCTTTGATTTTAAGCCCGCAGACAGTGCATATCCATGTCCTTGTCGGTGCGGGACGGCGCTCCTCGATAAGCTCGCCGCCTACTCCGCAGTTCTCGCAGCGCTCGGGCGCGGCGTCCCCGTCATAGGTATGACCGCATATCGTGCACACGAACACAGGTTCTCTTTTCTCTTCCCTTGGCTCCGCCACCGTCTGCGACAGCGATGCGGGAGCCGAGCAGTTTGGGCATTTGTCCGCGGCCGCGTCAAAAGTGCGTCCGCATACGGCACAGTGAATCTTCCTGCCCGTAGTTCCCTCTTTGCTCACCGAATCCCTCCGTTTTTTTGTTTTTTTCCGTGCCGACCTGCCGGGCAGCACCGGGGTTACTCTTATTCTATCATTTAATATGCCGAAAAGTCAAGTTGCAAGAGCAGGCGGAATATGATAAAATCAGGACATCACGAGAAAGGGTGAACAAACATGGGAGTTTATATTTTTCTTGCGGTATTGGCGGCTCTGGTTATCTTTGTCGGCATACTGCTGATAAGGACCGCGCTCGCCGCAAAAAAGGCGGAGCCTATAGGCGAAAAGCCGGTCTATACGACAGAGCGTGAGGATACGGAAAACGGCGAACGGCTGATGAAAATGATAGAGTGTCAAACGGTCTCGTCCCGCGAAATATATGACGACACGGAGTTTTCGAAGCTCCGCGCGGCGGTCAGGGAGCTGTTTCCGCTGCTGCATGAGCGCGCCGAGATAAAATATTTCAGCGAGGACTGCTGGGTATACAAAATACCGGGGCGGGACAGAAATCGAAACATCCTGCTCATGTCGCACCACGATGTAGTCGCCGCAACGGGCGAATGGAGCCACGCGAAATTCGGCGAGATAAAGGGCGGAAAGCTCTGGGGACGCGGCACCGTGGACACAAAGACTCCGCTCTTTGCGGAGATGACCGCCGCGGAAGAGCTGCTTTCGGAAGGCTTTGAGCCCACCTGCAATCTATACATAGCCTCCGGCCACAACGAGGAGGTTTTCGGCGACGGTATACATGAGGCCGTTAAATATTTTGAGGAGCAGGGCATAGAATTCGAACTCGCCATAGACGAGGGCGGCGGAGTTATCGGTGCGCCGATAAACGGAATAGACTGCAAGTGCGCCATGATAGCCGTCCACGAAAAGGGCTACCACAGAATGAATGTCCGCGCCGTTCAGGGCGACACCGAGGGCTTTGTCCTCACGGATAACCCCGTGACCCGCGTCTCGAAGTTTATAGCCGAGGTTTCGGCGCTCAAGCTTACTGTAAAAATGCCCGCGCAGGTGCGCGAGATGTTCACCTCGCTCATGCCCTATATGAGCTTCCCCCTGAGATTTATTTTTGCAAACCTGTGGTGCTTTGAGCCGCTGCTCGTAAAGCTCATGCCCAAAATAAACGGTCAGGCCGCCGCCATGCTCGGCACGACCTGCTCTTTCGGCAGCATCGAGTCGAAAAAGGGCGAGACCCCGCGCGACAACGAGTGCTCGGCGAGCGCGCTGATAAGATATATCGCCGAGGCCGACCTTGAGGCCGACATGGAGAAGATACGGGCGCTCGCAAAGAAATATTCGCTCGAGATAACCGAGCCTGCCGACGGGCATGAGTTCCACCGCCCCGCGGACACGGGGAGCAAGGCTTTCGAGTATGTCTGCCGCTGCGCGCGCAAGACGTTCCCGCACGCCGCGGTTGCTCCGTTCGTTCTCGCGGCGGGCACCGACGCCCGCTGGCTGTGCGACGTCTGCCCGTGCACCCTGCGCTTTGCGCCGATAGACATAGACAATCAGCAGTTCAACAGCGTCCACAGCGTCGACGAAAATATCGACCTTGCCGCCATAGGCGAGGCGATAGAGTTCTACAAAGAGGTCATCGGAAACTACAAATAAAAGATTTTGCATACCAAAACGCGCCGCCCGACACAAAAATGCGGGAGGTGCGTTTTGACTTTACAAAAAGGCAGTTGTCCGCCGCACCCATACATATTGTGTGCATATTAATGCAAAACACAGGTATTTGTATAGCATAATATGTAAAATTGCTATTTATAATTTATTTTAAAAAATTGAACAAATCCGGCCGTTTTTTAGTCGAAAACCAACAAAAAAAGTTGACATTTTCCGCCGTAAAGATGTATAATGTTCAGAGGTGCAAGGATGGCTGTCGGTCTGTGCTACCGTTTGCGCGGCGCAGATAATGAATATCCGCAGCCTCAAGGCATTGAATAACCGGAAAACAAAAAAGAGATTCTATGGAGATTTGTGGAATGAAAAGATTTTTAGCTTTAGCAATTGCGGCTCTGATGATTTTGTCCTGCGCGGCCTGCTCCTCCGACGGAAACGGCGACACCACCGCAGCAGAAGGCACCACTGCGGCAGACACCGTTTCGGATGTCATTGCCGCGCCCGCAAACGATGACACGACCGCTCCGTCCGAGACGGCCGCCCCCGCGGAAAACGGCGGCAATACCGCCTCTCCCGCGCCCGCAGACAGAAACAATAACATAAACATAATCATTAAGCCTGCCGGCACGGCAAAGCCCTCAGCCGGCGGCAGTTCGACCGTTACGCCCCCGAAAACGGACAATACACCCGTCGAGGTCGAAACCGACCCCAAGAAGATTATCGTCTCGGCAGAAAAAGAGTGGATATTCACCGAGAAAATTACGGATTCCTGCCACGCCTCCACCGTTCTGCCTCTTGATGACGGCTCAGTTATCGCAGCGTGGTTCGGCGGCTCGTCCGAAAAGGAGAACGACGTCAACATCTACACCTCGGTGCGCACCGAGAAAGACGGCTGGAGCAAGCCTATAGTTGTTTCTGCGGCCGCCGAAATAGCCCACTGGAACCCCGTTCTGTTCCAGAAGGAGGACGGCACCGTCATTCTTTACTTCAAGGTTGGCAAGGATACCGATTATTGGCAGACCTATTATGCAACCTCGACCGACGGCAGAAGCTGGAGCACTCCCAAGGAGCTGGTTCCCGGCGACAACAGCGGCGGCAGAGGCCCCGTCAAGAATAAGCCCATAAGACTCAAAAACGGCACTGTTCTCGCCCCCGCTTCGACCGAGATAGACGGCAAATGGAAGGCTTTTGTCGACATATCGACCGATGACGGCAAAACCTGGAGCAAAACCTCCGTTATCGATTCCAGCTTTTTAGGCTTCTTCAAGGTTCCCATGATCCAGCCCACGCTTTGGGAGTCCAAGGACGGCTCCGTCCATATGCTCACCAGAACAAAGCTCGGTAAAATATACAGGAGCGACTCCCTTGACGGCGGCAAGACCTGGTGCAGAGCATATGCAACCAACCTGCCGAACAACAACAGCGGTATAGATCTTGACACCGATGACAGCGGCAGGATATTCTTGGCCTACAATCCCGTAGGAATCCCCGGAATCAGAACTCCTCTTGTTCTCTCCGTTTCTACCGACGACGGTAAGACCTTCACCAAGATAAAGACTTTCGAAAAAGGTCTTGCGGAGTATTCTTATCCCGCAGTCGTTGTCAAGGGTGACACTATCCATATCACCTACACCTACGAGAGAGATTATATCGCATACTGGCAGATAAAGGTTAAATAAGTAATCTTTATAAGCTTGAGGGTAATTAAGGCTTAGAAATAGGGGAAACCGCAACCCGTAAAAAGCGGTACGCGCCTCGAAAGAGCAATCTTTCAAGAGAGGCTGCATAAGGAAGAAGGCAGCACAAAATTTGTGCCGCCTTCTTTTTGTACTATCACAAAAAAGATTCATAAGGGGTTTTGGTAACAAAATCCGAAGCTCGCTGCGCCTATGGACAAAAGTGATATTCCGGGCTTTGACCGGAGTGATATTTTCCTTTCGGAAAGTGAAATGAAAGCCTGCCGGCTTTCGTGATATTATATTCGCCGATTAAACTGCCGCAGGCAATATAACTATGCGAAGCATAATACCACTTGTCCGAAGGACAATACAACTCGCCGTCAGGCGAATATAACTGAGGCGCACTTCATTACGGAGCGCCCCTCTCGGGGCGCGTATTTTTATTCTATTCCGTATTTCTCAAAGATAACCTCTCTTATCTGCGGAAACGGCGTTACGGGCGGCTGATCTTCAAGGTGCTCGCCTATCAGCTTCTCCATCCAGACCATGCCGTACCAGCGGCGGAATTTATATGAGCACTTCGTGAATCCGCCTATCATGCGGTAGCCGAGATGCGCGTGGAACTCCGCGCTGTTTCTCGTCAGATATTTGTCCTCTTTTTCGGGATAGGCTATGCAGGCGTTCATATTGAGAAAGCCCTGCTCGCGCAGCACGTTTTCGAGCGCGTCGTGGAGGAGCCTGCCGAGTCCGTCGCCGCGGACATCCTCGGAGAGATAGAGGGAAGTCTCGACCGACCAGTCGTATGCGGGGCGCGAATGGAGCGGACCCGCATAGGCGTAGCCGATAATCTCGCCGCCCCTCTCGAGCACGAGATACGGGAATCTTTTGAGCGTCGTTTCTATTCTTTTGCTAAATTCATCGACGCTCGGCACGTCGTATTCATATGTTATCGCCGTATTTTTAACATACGGGGCATAGACCCTCAGCAGCTCGGGCGCGTCCTCGGGCGATGCCGCACGTATTTTTATCCCGTCCGTCATGTTACACACCCTCTTTTTTCCGTCCCTCGAGCTTCTTCATGGCCTTGCCGAACTGCACGGCGAAGAGGATTGAGGTAAAGGTTATGGCTATAACGTCCGCGACGGGCTCCGCCATATAAACGCCCATCGTCTTGTCGGAAGCGAGCATGGGCATGATATATATCAGCGGCAGGAGCAGGACGAATTTGCGAACGACCGCAACCGATATCGAGCACAGCGCACTGCCGATCGAGACGAACGCCATCTGGCAGGACATCTGTATTCCGAACAGGCAGAGCACGGCGCAGTATATACGCAGAGCGTTAGCGGTAAAGTCTATAAGTGCCGCATCGGAGCAGAACATTTTTGCAAAGCCCTGCGGGAACAGCTCGATAAGACCCCAGAGCAGGAACGAATAGGTCAGGCAAACGCCGAGCAGGAGCTTGAAGGTCTTTTTGACCCGCTCGCTGTTTCCGGCTCCGTAGTTGTAGCTGATAATCGGCTGCGAGCCCTGAGATATGCCCTGCATGGGCAGCATGGCAAACTGCATGACGCTCGTCAGTATCGTCATCGCGCCGACGGCGATATCGCCGCCGTATTTCAGCAGAGACGAGTTGAAGCAGACAGAGATAACGCTCTCGCTCGACTGCATTATAAATGTCGCAAGTCCGAGCGCAAGACAGGGCAGAATAAGCTTCGGAGAGACGAAGAAGTTCTTAGCCTTTAAACGCAGAAAAGTCTTTTTGCCGAAGAGGAATGTCACGACCCAGACGCACGAGACGCACTGCGAGATAACCGTTGCGAGCGCCGCGCCCTTGACGCCCATATTGAGCCCGAAAATAAATATCGGGTCAAGCACTATATTTGACACGGCGCCTATCATAACCGTCACCATGCCGATATTCGCAAAGCCCTGCGCCGTAATAAACGCATTCATGCCGAGGGTCAGCTGGACGAACACCGTACCCATGGCGTATATGTTCATGTAGTCGACTGCGTATTCGATAGTATTTTCGCTCGCGCCGAAGGCGAGAAGCAGGTTGCGGTTGAAGATGAGCAGCAAGGAAGTCAGCACGGCGGATATTATTATCTGCATGAAAAAGCAGCCGCCGAGAATCTTTTCCGCCGAGTCGTTGTCGCCCTTGCCCATGGATATGGACGCTCTGGGCGCGCCGCCCGCGCTGACAAATGCGGCGAAAGCCGAGATTATCATGATTATCGGCAGGCAAACGCCGACTCCCGTCAGCGCAAGGCCGCCGTCGACGGGCATATGCCCGATATATATGCGGTCAACTATGTTATAGAGCATATTGACTATCTGTGCTATGACCGTCGGAAGCGATAGCTTAAAAAGCAACTTTCCGACCGGCTGCGTGCCGAGAAACGATTTATCTTTTTCCATTTTCGGTTACCCCTTTGTGTCTTTACACCCGCAGGCGAACATTCTAATTATATAACCGCCGAGCCTGTTGTCAAGCGGAAACGGGCAAGAAAAATCCCCTTAAAATAAGCGGAAAAATTTTTACTTTATCCGCGAGAACGCGAACACGACTGCCCCGAGCACGACAAGAACAACGCCCGTCGCGCGGTTGAGAGTTTTGGGTTGAGCCCTGTTGGCTATGACCGCGGCGATACGCGCCCAGATAAGCGTGAACGCAACGCAGAGCAGAAGCACCGCGAGGTCGGGCATACCGCCTATCGCAAAATGCGACACCGCGCCGGTGAGGGCGGTGAAGGTCATTATGAATACGCTTGTGCCGACGGCGGTCTTGAGCTCGTAGCCGAGGACGGATGTGAGAATAAGCAGCATCATCATGCCGCCGCCCGCGCCGACAAAGCCGCAGATAAGCCCGATTAAAGTCCCGCAGATAACGGACTGTATCGCGCGCTTTTTCGCGGGAACTTTTTCCATCGATTCCTTTGTCGTCATAACCGGACGGACGATGAATTTAACTCCGAGCAGGAAGGTCATTACGACCGAAAAACCGCCCATGGCGGCCGACGGGAGCAGGCTTGCGAGATAGCTGCCGACGACGGTAAAGGTCAGAACCGTTGCCATCATGATAAGCCCGTTTTTGATATCGAGGTTCTTTTTTCTTCCGTAGGTGTAGGCCGAGACGGCGCTTGCGAGCACGTCCGATGCGAGCGCTATGCCGACTGCCGTATACGGATCCATATCGAGAAAGGTTATCAGCATGGGACTTATGACCGCCGCCGCGCTCATGCCCGCAAAGCCCGTGCCGAGCCCCGCGCCCATGCCTGCAAAAAATGTCACGAGCACCGTTATGAAAATTTTCATTTGTCTCACCCTTTTAGAATCCCGTCGAGATTGAGGTCTATTATTTTCACCGTCTCCGTGAAATTCTTTTTCATTTCGTCCGTAGTGTTTTCAAACAGCATATCGAAAAAAGCCTGCTGCAGCTGCCTGCCGCGCTCTACGGTCGGCAGAGCCTTCTCGGTCAGCGAGAGGCGAATTTTTCGCCTGTCGCCCTCTATGGCGGTTCGCTCTATATAGCCCTCGTTTGCGAGCCTCTCGACATTGACGGAGACGAGATTCGCCTTTATCTTTCTGATATTTACTATGTCGCCCGCAGTGCTGTAATCCGGATTGTTCGCTAAAAACATCAGAATGTCAAATGCCGTCTGCGGAATGTTCAGCTCGCGGCAAAGCGGCTTGCAGACCGCATTGTACGCTGTCGCCAGCTTTTTCGGGAAGTCTATATTTATATTCATTAAGACACCTCTGTTCAATTTTAGACAGTTCATTTTTGAAGTATTATATACCGTTCCTACGCGCTTGTCAACAGAAACTTTTATTATACTCCGCGCCGAAAAACTAAACGCAGAGCATAAAAATAAATTGTCCGATAAAATTGAGACAGACGCAAAAATAAAAATCCGTCGGCTTTTCAGTCAACGGATTTTTACTTATATTTTTGTGTAACGGCCTGAAATTTTAAAGGGGGGAGTTGAGAATGTGATATCAGCCTTTTTCGTTGAAGTCCGCGTTGAGAGTGTTCATTGCCTTGAAGAGCTTATAGGTGAACACTAACGGACCGACAACGATGAGTGAGCCGAGTATGCCCCAGCCCCAGAAATCGCCTGCGCCGAACTTGCAGTCAAGTCCGCGGCGTTTAAGCTCGTTGCCGATTCTTGTGCAGAGCTTATGATGCCAAACGAGGAAGGCTATGCTGAGGGTAAGCGGGCCGACGATGAAAACCAACAGCCAGTAGTTCATGGTTTTCTGACCGTCGTAGCGGCTGCATACGACGTTCGTCTCTTCGGAGATGTGGGCAAAAACGACAAGCGAGTAGATACCGAGGGTCAATATTGACAGGATGATGAATTTTGCGAGCCCTCTGTTTGTTCTGAGCTGGGAAACGGGAGCGGTGTTGTTGACGGGAGCGGTTACGTTGTTTGGATTTTCAGACATATTGTGACCTCCTTCAAAACCATTGCGGATTATAAGTTTTTCGATTTGAAACTGTCGGCTGCATCAAAATTCCTTTGCCGCGGAATAAATCCCCCTTTTTAAGCCCTACACCCATATAGCTTCAAGGTCAATATATCATGATTATAGAATCAAGTCAATAGATTTGAAGGCTTTTTGCCAAAAAGACGATATGCAAGAGGCGCGGTAATTTGATATATGTGCGCTTTTTATAATATAAAAAGAAAAATCCGTCGGCTTTGCAGTCAACGGATTTTTGCTTCGTTTTTACTTGCTCTGCAGACGGATAACCTCGCTGAGCCTTGACGAGCAGTCCTTGCAAACACGCTTGCCCGCGAACTCGAAGGTGTCGTCTGACGAGCCGCAGAAAATGCAGCGCGCGGCATATTTGCGGATGATTATCTGATCCCCGTCCGCAAAGAGTTCCACCGCGTCCGCGTTGGGTTCAAGCGCCAGCCTGCGCCTGAAATCCTTCGGCAGCACGATGCGCCCGGTCTCGTCGATTTTTCTGACGATGCCCAATGATTCCATTTTTTTAACCTCCCGAATACTCTAAACCCTATTTCGACTATATTATACCATTTAATGGCAATACTGTCAATGATTGAGATAAAGTTTTAGAGAAATCGCCGTAAAAAGGCAAAACGGTTCGATAAACGAAAAATATTGTTTTATAAAAGCTTTGTTTTTTCCGTCGGCGGTTGACATTCCCGGCTTTTTGAACCTATAATTATAGCAGTAAAAAAGTTAAGGTAAGGGATAAGCTTTGGAAAATATCAGGGAATTTATATTTGAAAACAAGCCGACAGCGAGCTGCCACGCATCAACTGTCCTGCCGCTTGCCGACGGCCGAGTTGTTGCCGCATGGTTTGCCGGCACCAAGGAGAGCGCGGACGACGTCGACATATTGACGAGCGTGCGCGGCGAGAACGGCTGGAGTGAGCCCGTGAGAGTCAGCGCGGACGCGAAGGTTCCGCACTGGAACCCCGTGCTCTTTGAGCGCGAGGACGGAAAAATCATGCTCTTTTTCAAGGTCGGCAAGAAGATACCGATGTGGAAAACATATTTTTCGCTCTCCGATAACGGAGTCGATTGGACTGAGCCCGCCGAGCTCGTGCCCGAAGATATCGGCGGAGGCAGAGGACCCGTCAAGAATAAGCCGATAAGACTCAGAAGCGGCAGAGTAATAGCGCCCGCCTCGGATGAGAGAAACACGCTCTGGGTCTGCTTTGTTGATATCTCGGATGACGACTGCCGCACCTGGAAGCGGATGCGCACCGTGCCGACAAAGTCCCTGAGGGGCTTTTATGTTCCGATGATTCAGCCGACTCTGTGGCAGAGCGAGGACGGCGGCGTGCATATGCTGACAAGAACCTCGCGCGGCAGGATATACCGCAGCGATTCTTCCGATGAGGGCGAGACCTGGTGCATGGCTTACCGCACGAAAATGCCCAATAACAACAGCGGCATCGACCTTGTCGGAGCCGAAAACGGGAAGCTTTACCTCGTGTGCAACCCGGTGAAGAAGAATTGGGGCAGCCGTTCGCCGCTCGATTTATTAGTCTCGGAGGACGGCGGAAAGACTTTCACCCGGCTCTTGCGCCTTGAGGACAGAGAGGGCGGCGAGTTCTCCTATCCCGCGATAACCGAGCGGGACGGAATCCTGCACATAACCTATACCTATGACCGCGAGTATATCGCCTACAGACAGATAAAGCTGTGAAAAAACCCCGGAGCTTTTTGAAAACTCCGGGGTTATATTTTTTTACTTCTCTATCAGGCTCTTGCCGGTCATCTGCGGAGGCTGAGGGAGATGCATTATCTCGAGCATGGTCGGCGCTATGTCGCCGAGCTTGCCGCCCTCGCGGAGCTTGCAGGGATAGCCGACAACAACGAACGGAACGGGGTTCGTCGTGTGCGGGGTGAAGGGCTTGCCGTCGTCGCCTATCATGCGGTCGGCGTTGCCGTGGTCCGCTGTGATGAGCGTTACGCCGCCCTTGGACGCTACAAGGTCAACGAGTCTGCCCACGCAGGCGTCAACAGCCTCAACAGCCTTAACGGCCGCGTCGAACACGCCGGTGTGACCGACCATGTCGCAGTTTGCGAAGTTGAGGATTATCGCGTCGTAGATGTCCTCGTTTATCTTCTTAACGAGCGTGTCGGTGACTTCATATGCGCTCATTTCGGGCTTGAGGTCATAGGTCGCAACGTCGGGGGAGTCGATGAGAATTCTGTCCTCGCCTTTATAGACTGTCTCTTCGCCGCCGTTGAAGAAGAACGTGACATGGGCGTACTTTGTGAACTCGGCGATTCTCAATTGGCGAAGTCCCGCCTTGCTGAACACCTCGCCCAGAGGCATGTCTATTCTCTCGGGCTTGAAAGCCACTTCGACGTTGGGCATATCCGCGTCATACTGGGTCATGCAGACATAAAAGACCTTCGGCTCCTTCTCGCGCTTGAAGCCGTCGAAAGCGGGGTCAACAAAGGCTCTTGTTATCTCTCGCGCTCTGTCGGGGCGGAAGTTGAAGAAAATAATGCTGTCGCCGTCCTTGACGGGCTCGGCATCCTTGCTCACGCACGGGACGATAAACTCATCCGTCACGCCGTCCGAATAGGACTTCTCCATCATCTTTGCCGCGTCGTCGAATTTCGGAGCGTCAAGGCTCGTCATGGCGCGGTAGGTCTTTTCGACTCTGTCATACTTGCGCTCTCTGTCCATGGCGTAATAGCGTCCCTCGACGGTAGCTATTTTGCCTACGCCTATCTCCTTCATCTTCTGCTCAAGCTCCTCGATGAAGCCCTTGCCGGAGGTCGTGGAGACGTCGCGTCCGTCCATAAGGCAGTGGACAAAAACTTTCTCTATGCCGAAATCCCTGGCCATCTTAATCAGCGCATAGAGGTGGGTGTTGTGGCTGTGCACGCCGCCGTTTGAGAGCAGACCCGCAAGGTGGAGCGCGGAGCCGTTCTTTTTGCAGTTCTCCATGGCGTCGACGAGAGCGGGATTCTTGAAGAACGAGCCGTCCTCTATAGCCTTGGTTATGCGCACGAGCTCCTGATACACAACGCGGCCGGCGCCTATATTGGTGTGACCGACCTCGCTGTTGCCCATCTGTCCGTCGGGCAGACCGACATCAAGACCCGATGCGCCGATATATGTCATCGGATTTTCCGCGAATATTCTGTCAAGATTCGGTTTCTTCGCCGCGGCTATGGCGTTGCCGTAGGAGTCGGGGTTATTGCCGAAGCCGTCCATGATGCAAAGAAGCACAGGCTTTTTACTCATTTTAACTTTCCTTTCAATTACCGCCGGTGCGGCGTATGACCGACCGGCGGCAAAGCTTGTTTATTTTGCGCTTGCGGCGTTGACTATAGCGGTGAATTTCTCGGCTACGAGCGAAGCTCCGCCGATAAGGCCGCCGTCAACATCGGGCTGAGCGAGCAGCTCCGCGGCGTTCTTGTCGTTCATCGAGCCGCCGTACTGGACAACAACTGCGTCCGCGGCGTCCTTGCCGTAAAGTCTCTCGATAAGAGAGCGGATAACGGCGCAGACCTCGTTGGCCTGCTCGGGAGTTGCGGTCTCGCCCGTGCCGATAGCCCAGACGGGCTCATAGGCGATGACGATGTTCTTGAGCTCCTCTGCGGATACTCCGCCCAGAGCTATCTCGGTCTGCGCGCAGACTATCTGAGAGGTTATGCCGTCCTTGCGCTCGGAGAGAACCTCGCCCACGCAGAGGATGACCTTGAGGCCCTCGTTGAGAGCTGCTCTGACGCGGTTGCGGACAGTGACGTCGGTCTCGCCGAAGTACTGTCTGCGCTCGCTGTGGCCGATAATAACATAGGGTACGCCCGCGGCCTTGAGCATCTTCGCGCTGACTTCGCCTGTGAAAGCGCCCTTCTCCGCCCAGTGGCAGTTCTCCGCGCCTATCTGTATGTTGCTGCCCTTTGCGGCCTCAAGAGCCGCATAGAGATCGATGTAGGGGACACAGCAGACTACCTCGCAGTCGGCGTCCTTGACAAGGGGCTTGAGAGCCTCTATGAGAGCGGTAGCCTCGGCGGGGGTGTTGTTCATTTTCCAGTTGCCCGCGATAACGGGTTTTCTGAGCTGCTTATTCATGCTGAAACTTCCTTTCTTCCTGAAAAATCCCGCGGGTTTGCCGCCCGCGGGCTGAAAATTGCGGATAATTATTTATCGTTGAGCGCAGCGATGCCGGGCAGCTCCTTACCCTCGAGGAACTCGAGAGACGCGCCGCCGCCGGTGGAGATATGGCTCATCTTGTCGGCGAAGCCGAGCTTCTGAACAGCCGCAGCGGAGTCGCCGCCGCCGATGATGGAGATAGCGCCGCTGTCGGCAACCGCGGTTGCAACGGCAATGGTGCCGCCTGCGAAGTGATCCCACTCGGAGACGCCCATCGGGCCGTTCCAGATAACGGTTCCGCTGCCCTTTATGGCGTTTGCGAACAGCTCGCGGGTCTTGGGACCGATGTCCATGCCCATCCAGCCGTCCGGGAACTCGTCGGAGTTAATGGTCTTGTACTCGGCGTTCTCTGCGAACTCGTTGCTGATAACATTGTCAACGGGGAGAAGGAACTTAACGCCCTTATCCTCTGCCTTCTTCATCATTTCCTTGGCAAGCTCGACCTTGTCGGCCTCAAACAGGGAGGTGCCGACATGATAGCCCTTGGCGACGAAGAAAGTATAGGCCATGCCGCCGCCGACGATGAGCACGTCGACCTTGTCGAGAAGGTTGTTGATAACACCGATTTTATCGGATACCTTTGCGCCGCCGAGGATAGCGACGAGGGGTCTCTTCGGATTCTCGAGAGCGCCGCCCATGAACTCGATCTCCTTCTGAATGAGGAAGCCGCAGACTGCCGGCAGATAGTCGGCAACGCCGGTTGTGGAGGAGTGAGCTCTGTGAGCCGAGCCGAAAGCGTCATTTACATAGATGTCCGCAAGGGAGGCGAGAGCCTTCGAGAATGCGGGGTCGTTCTTGGTCTCTTCCGCGTGGAAGCGGACGTTTTCAAGGAGCATGACTTCGCCGTCCTTGAGGTTTGCGGCAAGCTCTTTTGCGCTGTCGCCGATAACATCCTTAGCCATCTTGACATCCTGACCGAGAAGCTCGGAAAGCCTTGCGGCTACGGGAGCAAGGGAGAACTCGGGCTTGAACTCGCCCTTCGGTCTGCCCAGATGTGAGCAAAGGATGACCTTTGCGTGATGATCGATAAGATATTTGATAGTGGGAAGGGAGGCAACGATTCTCTTGTCGGAGGTGATTTTGCCGTCCTGAAGCGGAACGTTGAAATCGCAGCGTACCAGCACTCTCTTGCCGGAAACGTCGATATCCTTAACTGACTTTTTGTTAAGTGCGCTCATTTTGATCGTCCTTTCAAAAGTTGGATTTGCAGCTTTTTACGCTTGCACTACTCATTATTTTATAACATAAATGTGAATAATTCAAGTATTTGTATGTATGATACCGCGCAAAAAGCTCAATTATCCCAAAATTTTTATCTTGTCTTTAAGAAGTCGGTTTTTCTTGACTTTATAAAGCTTATCTGATAAACTATTGTGCGTTGAAAAGTGCATATGCCTCCTTAGTTAAATGGATATAACAGCCCCCTCCTAAGGGGCAGTTGAGGGTTCGATTCCCCCAGGGGGTGCCATGAAAAAAGCAGCCGCCGGGCTGCTTTTTTCAATGAAGCGCACCTGCGGTGCATGAAAAATGAAGTATGGCTTCGCCATATGAAGTTTGGCGGTGTCACGCCGAAAGCCTGTCGTGCGCGTCACTTCATACGAGCGTAAGCGAGTGCTTCATGGTAGCGAAGCTGCCGCTTCGTATTTGCACGGCAAATACTTCATTAACAAGCAAGGTCTTTATGTAAACCGACAGCCGCCGGGCTGCTTTTTTCAATGAAGCGCACCTGCGGTGCATGAAAAATGAAGTATGGCTTCGCCATATGAAGTTTGGCGGCGTCACGCCGAAAGCCTGTCATGCGCGTCACTTCATACGAGCGTAAGCGAGTACTTCATGGCAGCGAAGCTGCCGTTTCATGTTTGCGGGGCAAACGCTTCATTCAAATCAAATTACAGTCAATTTGCAAAATCCCCCGCACGGCAAATTTCCGCGCGGGGGACATTTTTTATTTTCCGCTCTCGCCGTAGTTCGAGAGCACGCGGGCGGACGGATCGTTGACATCGCAGCCCGCCCAGGTCTTGTTGGGCATCCAGAAACCGACAATCATCTCGGATTTATCGGGATAGTACTTTTCGAATATCTCGCGGTAGAGCAGGGATTCCTTTGTAAACGGTTTCGCGTGGGTGTACTTTTCGCACTTCTCTTTAAACTCGTCCTCGGTGTAGAGCCCCTCGGCGTATTCCTTGAGGTAGTCCACCATAGAGTGACCCACCGCGTCGGAGAACGCAGCCTTTTCGCGGAAAAGAATGTCGTGGGGCAGGTAGTCGCCCTCAAAGGCGTGGCGGAGCAGATATTTGCCCTTGCCGTAGGTGTTCAGCTTTTTCTCGGGGTCGACGGACATAACATATTTCACAAAGTCGAGGTCGCCGAACGGCACGCGCGCTTCGAGCGAGTTTACGGATATGCAGCGGTCGGCGCGCAGAACGTCGTACATATGAAGCTCCCTGATTCTCTTCTGCGATTCCTTTTGGAATTCCTCCGCGCTCGGCGCAAAGTCGGTGTATTTGTAGCCGAACAGCTCGTCGGAGATTTCGCCCGTCAGAAGAACTCTTATGTCGGTGTTCTCGTGTATCCACTTGCACAGCAGATACATACCCATGCTCGCGCGGATAGTGGTGATATCGAATGTGCCGAGCATACGTATGACGCTCTCGAGCGAGTCCAAGACCTGCTCCTTTGTCATGATAACCTCGGTGTGGTCGCTGCCGATATAGTCGGCGACTTCTTTTGCATATTTGAGGTCTATGGCGTCCTCGCTCATGCCTATTGCAAAGGTGCGTATCGGCTTTTCGCTCTTTCTCGCCGCTATTGCGCAGACGAGGGAGGAGTCGAGTCCGCCGGAGAGCAGGAAGCCGACCTTGGCGTCCGCAACGAGCCTTTTGTCAACGCCCGCTATGAGCTTTTCGCGGATGTTTTTGCAAACCGTCTCGAGGTCGTCATGGCAGACCTTGTCGACCGCCGCTATGTCGCAGTACTGCACAAATGTGCCGTCCTTGTAATAATGTCCGGGCGGGAAGGGCATAACGCGCCTGCACATCCCGACGAGGTTTTTGGCCTCGCTTGCGAACATGATAACGCCCTTTTCGTCGTAGCTGTAGTAGAGCGGGCGGATACCTATCGGGTCTCTCGCGGCGATGTACTTTTTCGCCTTGCCGTCATAGATAATGAGCGCAAACTCGGCGTCGAGCATTTTGAACATATCCGTGCCGTATTCGCGGTAGAGCGGGAGAAGTATCTCACAGTCGGAGCCGCTTTTAAATGTATATTTCTTCGAGAGCTCCTCTTTTATCTTCTCGTAGCCGTAAATCTCGCCGTTGCAGACGACATAGCTGCCGTCCAGCTCGAACGGCTGCATCCCGTCGGGCGTCAGTCCCATTATCGCAAGGCGGTGGAAGCCGAGAAAGCCCTTTCCGGTGTCTATTATTCTGCTGTCGTCCGGGCCTCTCGAAACGGTCTTGTCAAAGCCCTCTTTAAAAGCCGAAAAGGCGGCGCAGCAGTCGCAGTAACCCATTATCGAACACATAATATCTTTCCTCTCGGTGAATTTAAGCATTCGATAGGGCAAGTGCTTTAACTCGCTGTGCCACCTATCTTTGTTCTCTTTTCGGCTTCGCAAAAAGCCTCGCCGCTGTAACGGTCGGCGTGTCCGGCGCACCTACTCGGTATACTTTCGGCTTGCAGCTCGTCGGGTGTTATTCGCGCGGAGCTTACTGCATGGCTCTCACCGTCCCATGCTCGCTTTGAGCGGTTTTCCGCGTTACTTCTCCCGACTCGGGCGCTTTTGTGTTTTTATATCCGTATTATTTTATTTTACGCTGAAGAGCAGGTCGCTGTAGGTCGGGAACGGCCAGAACTCCTTTGCAGTTATCGTTTCCGCCTCGTCGCAGACGGCGCGAAGGCTGTCCATCTTGCCGAGGATAACGTCTCGAATGTCGTTCGCCGCCTCTGTCACGTCCTCGATAGCTTGGAACTTCTCTATCTCGGCTTCGAGGTCATCCGTCGCGTCGGCGATAGAGTCGGAGAGTTCGGAGAGCTTCGTGACTGCAGCGGTCTCGTATTTGCAGGGGAGTCCCGCAACTGCCGCTTTCTTTGCGGCTAAAGTATCCGCGAGCGACTTCGTGTATTTCTCGACTGCGGGAAGAATCTCTTTCTTTGCCATGTCAACCATGGTCAGAGCCTCGATGTTGACGGTCTTGGAGTAGTTTTCGAGCAGTATCTCGTAGCGGCTGTGCAGCTCTGCGGGGGAGAATATCTTGTGAGACGTGAGCATCTTCACATTCTTCTCGGAGAGCATGGCGGGCATCGCATCCGGTGTGGTGCGCAGGTTCAAGAGTCCGCGCTTTTCGGTTGCTTCCTTTATCCACGCGTCGTCGTAGCCGTTGCCGTTGAAGATAATCTTCTTGTGATCCTTTATCGTTTTCTTTATCATCTTGTGCAGGGCTATCTCGAAGTTGTCGGCGTTTTCGAGACGGTCGGCATATATCTTCAGAGACTCTGCGACTGCGGCGTTTAACATGATGTTTGCGCAGGCTATGCTGTTCGACGAGCCGAGCATACGGAACTCGAACTTGTTGCCGGTGAAGGCGAAGGGCGAGGTGCGGTTGCGGTCGGTTGTGTCGCGGGTGAACTTCGGCAGAACGTGAACGCCGAGCTTCATCATTGTCTTTTCGCTGCCGCTGTAGGGCGCATCGTTCTCTATGGCGTCGAGAACGGCGGTCAGCTCGTCGCCGAGGAACATCGAGACGACTGCGGGCGGAGCTTCGTTTGCGCCGAGTCTGTGGTCGTTGCCGGCGGTGGCGACGGAGAGACGCAGCAGATCCTGATAGTCGTCAACAGCCTTTATAACGGCGCAGAGGAACAGCAAAAACTGTGCGTTCTCGTAGGGGGTCTCGCCGGGGGTGAGGAGGTTTACTCCCGTATCCGTGGCCAGCGACCAGTTGTTGTGCTTGCCCGAGCCGTTGACTCCGGCGAACGGCTTCTCGTGGAGCAGGCAGACAAGCCCGTGCTTCGCGGCAACCTTCTGCATTATCTCCATGGTCAGCTGGTTGTGGTCGGTGGCGATGTTTGTTGTGGTGTAGATGGGCGCCAGCTCATGCTGAGAGGGCGCAACCTCGTTGTGCTCGGTCTTTGCGAGAATGCCGAGCTTCCAGAGCTCCTCGTTGAGGTCGGCCATGTATGCCGCGACTCTCGGCTTGATAACTCCGAAATAGTGGTCGTCCATCTCCTGACCCTTGGGCGCCTTCGCGCCGAAGAGCGTGCGTCCGCAGAAAACCAGATCCTTGCGCTTTTCATAGAGCGCCTTGTCAACGAGGAAATATTCCTGCTCGGGGCCGACGGAGGTGCGCACGCATTTTACGTCGGTGTTGCCGAAAAGTCTGAGTATGCGCAGAGCCTGCTTGTTGAGTGCCTGCATGGAACGGAGCAGGGGCGTTTTCTTGTCGAGCGCCTCGCCGCCGTAGGAGCAGAACGCCGTGGGGATGCAGAGAGTTTTGTCTTTTATAAATGCGTAGGAGGTGGGGTCCCACGCGGTGTAGCCGCGGGCTTCAAAGGTTGCTCTGAGTCCGCCGGAGGGGAAGGACGATGCGTCCGGCTCGCCTTTTATCAGCTCCTTGCCCGAGAACTCCATGATAACGCGCCCGTCGGAGGCGGGGGTAATGAAGCTGTCGTGCTTCTCGGCGGTTATGCCGGTCAGGGGCTGGAACCAGTGGGTGAAATGGGTCGCGCCGCGCTCAACGGCCCAGTCCTTCATCGCGGCGGCAACTGCGTTTGCGACGTCATTATTGAGACTCGCTCCTTCGTCAATGGTCTTCTTGAGAGACTGGTAAACATCGGCGGAAAGCATGGCTTTCATCATTCTGTCGTCAAAAACGAGACTTCCGAAATAGTCGGATACTGTGCTCATAAGTTAGCGCTCCTTTTTCATATTTTAAGGCGAAAAACAAAAAACGGCGTCAATGAACCCACGGGTTCAAAGACGCCATTGCCTTTATGCGCTGAATTATACGCGCGCCGAAAAGGATTGTCAAGGAGTTTTCGGAGATTTTTTCAATTTTGTGCAAACAGCCGCAACGAAGGCTTTTTGAAAAACGAAATTATGAGCAATTTGCAGCCGCCATTTTGAAAAATATGCCCGCCGTTTCCTGTCGGCACGAAAATTTTCGGCGCCGCTTACACTTCGGAAAATAAAACGGAAGTATACAAGTATATTCAATTGACACGGGACTTTCGATGTGATAAAATACGCCGTAATGAGCAAAGGCGTTCATTCTGCGGGGGCAGGTGTCTCCGTCGGTAAGTGCCTTTGCTTTTTTCTTTTTTTGAACCGATTGGCTCGCATTTTGTTCTGTTTTGCGGACAGTTGATTGCGTTGACATATTTTTCGGTTCGGAAGCGCCCGCTTTTAGTACAGAATACTATAGAAGTTAAGGGGGAAGGTGTGATATAATATGCTGTAACGAACTGCGCGTACAACCGTCAAGTGAAAAGTTACATATTTAAAAATACGGAGGGATATTAATGACAAAGTATATCTTTGTGACCGGAGGAGTCGTCTCCGGCCTCGGAAAGGGAATAACCGCGGCGTCGCTCGGACGAATTCTCAAAGCGCGCGGGCTCAAGGTTGCGGCGCAGAAGCTCGACCCCTATATCAACGTTGATCCGGGTACCATGAGTCCCTATCAGCACGGCGAGGTTTACGTCACGGAGGACGGCGCGGAAACCGACCTTGACCTCGGCCACTACGAGCGTTTTATCGACGAGGACCTCAACAAGTATTCGAACCTCACCACCGGCAAGGTGTATTGGAACGTGCTCAACAAGGAACGCCGCGGCGAGTATCTCGGCTCGACTGTTCAGGTCATACCCCATATAACAAATGAAATAAAGGATTTCGTATACCGTGTCGGCAAGAAAACCGATGCCGACGTGGTCATCACTGAGATCGGCGGCACTATAGGTGACATTGAATCCCAGCCTTTCCTCGAAGCTGTAAGACAGATTTCTCTCGAGGTAGGGCGGGAAAACAGCCTCTTTATCCATGTCACTCTGGTGCCGTTTTTGCGTGGATCGGACGAGCATAAGTCGAAGCCCACTCAGCACTCCGTAAAGGAGCTTCAGGGCATGGGCATAAATCCGAATATAATCGTCCTGCGCTGCGACGAGCCGCTCGAGGACGCTATATTTAAAAAGATATCGCTTTTCTGCAACGTAAAGCCCGACTGCGTTATCGAGAACATCACCCTGCCGTACCTCTACGAGGCGCCGCTTATGCTCGAAAGGTCGAACTTCTCGGCGGTCGTCTGCCGCGAGCTGGGTATCGACGCTCCCGAGCCGGATCTCGACGAGTGGACGGAGCTTGTCTACCGCATAAAGAACCGCGAAAAGGAAGTCAAAATCGGACTTGTCGGCAAATATGTTCAGCTCCACGATGCGTATCTGTCCGTAGCCGAGGCGCTGCGCCACGCGGGCTATACGCTCAACACACACATCCGAATCGACTGGATCGATTCTGAGACTCTGACCGAGGCGAACTACGAGAGCAAGCTCTCGCATTTGGACGGAATAATCGTTCCCGGCGGCTTCGGCGGCAGAGGAATAGAGGGCATGATCCTTGCGGCGAAATATGCCCGGGAGAACCACGTTCCCTATTTCGGAATCTGCCTTGGAATGCAGATAGCGGTTATAGAATATGCCCGCGACGTTGCGGGGATAGAGGACGCTCACTCGGGCGAGTTCGACGAGCTCTGCAAGCACAAGGTCATTGACTTTATGCCCGGTCAGAGCGATAATATAGACAAGGGCGGCACGCTGCGTCTGGGCGCATATCCCTGCGTCATAAAGCCCGGCACGACCATGGAGCGCTGCTACGGAAAGACCGAAATTTCCGAGCGCCACCGCCACCGCTACGAGTTCAACAACGATTACCGCGAGATACTCACGGAAAACGGTCTGACCCTCTCGGGCCTTTCGCCCGACGGCAGGCTCGTTGAAACGGTTGAGCTAACCGACCGTCCGTTCTATGTCGGAGTGCAGTATCATCCGGAGTTCAAATCCCGTCCCAACAAGGCACACCCGCTGTTCAAAGGCTTTATAGCGGCAGCGCTTAAAAAATCTGAGATCGGAGAATAATAGTCTATGTCAAATTTGCATGAAGAGTGCGGCGTTTTTGGAGTCTATTCACCCAAGCCCGGCCCCGTGGCTGATCTCGCCTACTACGGCCTCTACGCTTTGCAGCACAGAGGTCAGGAGAGCAGCGGCATAGTCGTCAACGACGACGGCGTGTTTACCTCGCGCAAGGATATGGGCGTTGTCAACGAAGTCTTTTCGCGCGACGATCTGTTGAAGTTCCCGCAGGGCACCATGGCTGTCGCTCATGCGCGCTACGGCACCACGGGCAACAACAGCAGAGCAAACTGCCAGCCCATTGAGGTCAATCACCAAAAGGGCAAAATGGCACTCGCCCACAACGGAAATCTCAGCAACGCCTATGAGCTTCGCAGCGAACTCGAGCTCAACGGCGCTATCTTCCACTCGACGAGCGACACCGAGATAATCGCCTATATCGTCACGCAGGCGCGTCTTAAAAGCCCCTCTATAGAAAAGGCGCTGAGCAGTGCGATGAGCAGGCTTGAGGGCGCATATTCCCTCGTGCTCATGTCCGCCGCAAAGCTGCTCGCGGCGCGCGACCCCTACGGCTTCCGCCCGCTGTGCTACGGCAAAACGCTCGACGGCACCTATGTCGTGGCGTCCGAGAGCTGCGCCCTCTCCGCGGTCGGCGCAAAATTCGAGCGCGACATACTGCCCGGCGAGATACTCATCTTTGATGAAAACGGCGTGCGTTCAAACAGGGATCACTGCGGCGAAAAGCCGAGGCGCTCATGTATTTTTGAATATATCTATTTTGCAAGACCGGACTCCGTCATTGACGGTGTATCCGTCCACGCGGCGCGCAAAAACGCCGGCGCGATACTCTCAAGGACCCATCCCGTCGACGCGGATGTCGTCATGGGCGTCCCCGATTCGGGAATAGACGCCGCTCTGGGCTATGCCGAGGCCTCGGGAATACCCTACGGCATGGGCTTCATAAAAAACAAGTACATAGGCAGAACCTTTATCGCACCCGGTCAGGAGAAGAGGATAGACCTGGTCAGGATAAAGCTCAGCGCGATAGGCGAGTCCGTAAAGGACAAGAGAATCGTGCTCATAGATGACTCGATAGTGCGCGGCACGACGAGCGGCCAGATAGTCAACCTTCTGCGCGAGGCGGGAGCGAAAGAGGTGCATATGCGTATCTCCTCGCCGCCGTTCCTCTATCCGTGCTACTACGGCACGGACATCGATTCGTGCGAGAACCTCATCGCCTGCCACCACTCCGTTGAGGAGATAGCCGACATAATCGGCGCGGATTCCCTCGGATATCTGCCGGAGGCCGAGCTTAAAAATATTGTCGGCGGCTGCGAGTTCTGCAGCGCGTGCTTCAACGGAAATTATCCGACAGCCGTTCCGGATGTTACCACCAAAGACCGCTTTGAGGGCAAGCTCTCCCAGCGGAATAAATAAAAACAAGAAGAGTGAAAGGAAACTGCGATATGGAAAAGTTGTATGAAGGAAAGAGCAAGATCGTTTACAGCTCGGAGGAGCCCGGTACCTGCATAATCAAGTACAAGGACACCGCCACGGCCGGAAACGGCGTAAAGAAGGAGGATCTTCCCGGAAAAGGAAAGCTCAACGCGGAGATCTCCAACATCATCTTCGATTACCTCATGAAAAACGGAGTCAAAACTCACCTTATCAAAGTCATAGACGAAACCACGGTTCTCGCAAAAAAAGCGGAGATCGTCATGGTCGAGGTCATAGTCAGAAACATCGCAGCGGGAAGCTTTTCAAAGAAATACGGCGTACCGGAGGGCTCGCCCCTGAAGAATACGGTCGTTGAGTTCAGCTACAAGAGCGACGAGCTCGGCGATCCGATGATAAACGACAGCCAGATAACCGCCATAGGCCTTGCCACGCAGGAGGAGCTCGATGAGCTCAGAGCCATGTCCAAGCGCATAAACGAGCTTATGGTTGCGCTGTTTGCAAAGGGCGGCGTGCGCCTTGTCGACTTCAAGCTCGAGTTCGGCCGCACCGACGAGGGACTTGTCCTGTGTGACGAGATATCCCCCGACTCCTGCCGCCTTTGGGATATGGAGACAAACAAAAAGCTCGACAAGGACAGATTCCGCCGCGACCTCGGCGATGTTCTCGGCGGCTACAGAGATGTGCTCGAAAGACTTAAAAGCTCTATCTGATAAATCAAGGAGTGTATTTTTAAATGAGACTCATAGACCGCAAGATCGTCCTTGAGGACGGCAGCGAGTACTACGGATACGGCTTCGGCAGCTATACCGACAGGGTGTGCGAAATAGTTTTCAACACCTCCATGGTCGGCTATCAGGAGATAGTCTCCGACCCGTCGTATACTGATCAGATGGTCGTTATGACATATCCGCTTATAGGAAATTACGGAATAACCGACGATGATTTTGAGTGCAAAAACCCGAGCCTCGGCGGTCTTATCGTGTATGACTACAACGATATGCCCTCAAACTTCAGATACACAAAGACGCTCTCCGAGCTGCTGGAGGAGAACGGGATTCCCGGCATCTCCGGCGTTGACACGAGAAAGCTCACGCGCAGCATACGCGACCTGGGCTCGCGCCGCGTGCTCATAACCTCGCCCGATATTCCGGCGGAGGTCGCGGTTGAGATAATCAAAAATACTGCGGTCGCCCACGATGCGGTCAGCCGCGTCAGCTGCAAAAAGCGCTGGTATTCGCGCACCTCGAACCCGCAGTTCAATGTCGTAGCCATAGACTGCGGCATGAAGCTCAATATCGTGCGCAGCTTAAATAAATTCGGCTGTAACGTCGTCGTGGTGCCCTATGACACGCCGGCCGAGGAGATAGAGTTCATGAAGCCCGACGGAGTGTTCCTCTCAAACGGTCCCGGTGACCCCGAGGACGTGACCCCGGTCATAGAGACGGTAAAGGCGCTGCGCGGCAAATATCCGATATTCGGCATCTGCCTCGGACATCAGATGATATCCCTCGCCTACGGCGCAAAGACATATAAGCTCAAGTTCGGTCACCGCGGCGGAAACCACCCGGTTATGAACCTCGACACGAATAAGATAGAGATAACCTCGCAGAACCACAGCTACGCTGTTGACCCGAAGTCGGTCGAGGGCACGGGGCTCGAAATTACGCACATAAACCTTCTCGACAACACCGTTGAGGGAGTCAGATGCGAGAAGGATCTTGTGTTCAGCGTGCAGTATCATCCCGAGAGCGCCCCCGGCCCGCAGGACAGCAGCTATCTGTTCGGTCAGTTTATCGACTGTATGAAGGAGGCGAAGGGACGTGCCTAAGAGAACTGATATAAAAAAGGTGCTCGTTATCGGCTCGGGCCCGATAGTCATCGGTCAGGCTGCCGAATTCGACTATGCGGGAACTCAGGCGTGCCTCGCCCTGCGTGAGGAGGGCTACGAGGTCGTGCTTGCGAACTCGAACCCCGCTACGATAATGACAGACACCACAATAGCCGATAAGGTCTATATGGAGCCGCTGACGCTCGAATATCTCGCGCGTATCTGCCGCTATGAGCGCCCGGACGCGATAGTCCCCGGCATCGGCGGTCAGACGGGACTGAACCTCGCCATGCAGCTCGCCAAAAAAGGAGTGCTCAAGGAGTGCGAAATAGAACTGCTCGGCACCGACGCGGACAGCATAGAGCGCGCAGAGGACAGAGAGCTGTTCAAGGAGCTGTGCGAGAGCATAGGCGAGCCGATTGTTCCCTCGCAGATAACCTACAGCATAGAAGAGGGCCTTGAGGCGGCGGAGAAGATAGGCTATCCCGTTATCCTGCGCCCCGCGTTTACCCTCGGCGGCACGGGCGGCGGCTTCGCCTACGACCCCGACGAGATGCGCGACATGATGAAGAACGCCCTTGCGCTCTCTCCCGTGCATCAGGTGCTCGTCGAAAAGAGCATAAAGGGCTACAAAGAGATAGAATACGAGGTGATACGCGACGCCAACGACACCGCTATCACCGTCTGTAATATGGAAAACCTTGACCCCGTCGGCATACACACCGGCGACTCGGTAGTTGTCGCGCCCAGTCAGACGCTGACCAACAAGGAATATCATATGCTCAGGGATTCGGCATTAAAGATTATCCGCGCTCTCGGCGTAAAGGGAGGCTGCAACGTCCAGTTTGCGCTCGACCCGCATTCGTTCCGCTACTATGTCATAGAAGTAAACCCGAGAGTTTCGCGCTCCTCCGCCCTCGCTTCAAAGGCGAGCGGATATCCGATAGCGCGCGTCTCGGCGAAGATAGCGGTAGGCATGAACCTGCATGAGATACAGCTTGCCAATACCCCGGCCAGCTTCGAGCCCTCGCTCGACTATGTCGTGACCAAGATGCCGCGCTTCCCGTTTGACAAGTTCCCCGCCGCGCACAACACGCTTTCGACCCAGATGAAGGCGACGGGCGAGGTCATGAGCGTCGGACGCAGCTTCGAGGAGAGCCTGCTCAAGGCGATACGCTCGCTCGAAGAGGGCAAGAATCACCTGCATATGGAGAAGTTCGACTCGTCGAGGATGAGCATTGACGAGCTGCTCGAATATATAAAAGAGGGTACTGACGACCGAATATATGCAATATCCCAGCTGATGTGGATGGGCGTTGACCCGTCGATTATCTGCGATATAACGCATATCGATATGTTTTTCCTCGACAAGATAAAGAAGATAGTCGATTTCGAGAAGGAGATGGAGGGGAATCCCGACTCCGATATTCTTCTGCGCGAGGCGAAGCGTCTCGGCTTCTCCGACTCATATATAGCCGAGCTTTGGAAAAGGAGCGAGGACGAGATATATGAGCGCAGATGCAATGAGAATATCTTCCCGACCTATAAGATGATCGACACCTGCGCGAGCGAGTTTGACAGCTATGTGCCCTATTTCTACTCGACCTACGCGAGCGAGAACGAGTCCGTAGTATCGGATAAAAAGAAGATAATCGTTTTGGGCTCTGGCCCCATTCGAATAGGGCAGGGTGTTGAGTTCGACTATTCTACCGTCCACGCCGTCCACGCTATCCGCGAGCTCGGCTATGAGGCGATAGTTATCAACAATAACCCCGAGACGGTTTCTACAGACTACACCACTGCCGACAAGCTCTATTTCGAGCCCCTGACGACAGAGGATGTCATGAATATAGTCAACCTCGAAAAGCCGGAGGGCGTTATAGCCACTCTCGGCGGTCAGACCGCCGTCAACCTTGCCGCTTCGCTTGCAAAGCGCGGAGTGAAGATAATCGGCACGGACTGCGACGCTATAGAGCGCGCGGAGAACAGAGACGCGTTTGACGCGGTTATAAAATCCCTCGGCATTCCGAACCCGAAGGGCGAGGCGGTCACGGATATCGAAACAGGCGCGGCTGTTGCTGCCCGTATCGGCTACCCCGTTCTCGTGCGCCCGAGCTTCGTGCTCGGCGGCAGGGCTATGGAGATAGTGGCAAACGAGGAGATGCTCAGAAAGTATCTCAGAAATGCCGTTGATGTCGATGAGGATAAGCCCGTGCTTATTGACAAATACGTCATGGGCAAGGAGGTCGAGATAGACGCCATCTGCGACGGCACCGAGGTGTTTATCCCCGGCATAATGGAGCTCGTCGAGCGCACCGGTGTCCATTCGGGCGACAGCACGAGCGTATATCCGCCTTTCTCAATCTCGCAGAAGGTCAGAGACACGATAGCCGAATACACCACGAAGCTCGGTCTCGGCATAGGCATAGTCGGACTGTTCAACATACAGTTTATAGTTGACGGCGACGACAACGTCTATGTTATCGAGGTCAATCCCCGCGCATCGAGAAGCGTGCCGTTCCTTTCGAAGTCCACCGACTGCAACCTTGTCCGCATAGCGACAAAGGTCATGCTCGGTCAGAGCCTGCGCGAGCAGGGCATAACGGATATGCGCCTGCCCGACGGCAAACGCTGGTATGTCAAAGCGCCCGCCTTCTCGTTCGAGAAGCTGACCGGTATGGACGCGTATCTCTCGCCCGAGATGAAGTCCACCGGCGAAGCGATAGGCTACGACAAGCGCCTCAACAGAGCGCTCTACAAGGCGCTCCAGGCGTCCGGAGTCAAGATGAAGGAATACGGCACGGTCATAGTTACCCTTGCCGATGAGGACAAGGAGGAGGCTCTGCCGCTTGTCGAGCGGTTCTACCATTTCGGCTTCAACATCGAGGCGACCGCCGGAACTGCGGCGTTCCTCAAGAAGCACGGTATCCGCACCCGCGTTCGCGGCAAGCTCAGCGAGGGCAGCACGGAAATCCTCGACTCCATAAGAGCGGGCTACGTCAGCTATGTTATCAACACGCGTGCGGTTCTCTCCGGCTCTCATTTTGAGGACGGAGTTGAGATACGCCGCTGCGCCGTTCAAAACGGAGTGACGATTTTCACATCGCTTGATACTGTAAAGATAGTCCTTGATGTCCTCGAGGAGATAACCCCCGAGATATCGACCATAAACGGCGACGGTGAAAACTGATTTCATCAACCCTTATATCTATAGTGAAAGACCTCCCCTAAGCGGGAGGCCTTTTACGTTATAAAAAGTTTCGGTATTAGAGAGGAACCTGATTTCCCTTTCGGCTTTCATATACAAAATATATTAGCAAGATTTTCACTCCGCAAACAACAAAAAACGGGAGACACTCCTTCGAATGTCTCCCGTTTATTCATGCTTTTATCGGGTGTCCCGATTATTTCATAGCCTCTTCGACTGCAACGGCGCAGGCGACGGTCGCGCCGACCATCGGGTTGTTGCCCATGCCGATAAGACCCATCATCTCGACGTGCGCCGGAACGGAGGAGGAACCTGCGAACTGGGCGTCGGAGTGCATACGACCCATGGTGTCGGTCATGCCGTAGCTGGAGGGGCCTGCCGCCATGTTGTCGGGGTGCAGGGTGCGGCCCGTGCCGCCGCCGGAAGCGACGGAGAAGTAGTTGACGCCGTTCTCGACGCACCACTTCTTGTAGGTGCCTGCGACCGGATGCTGGAAGCGGGTCGGGTTGGTGGAGTTTCCGGTGATGGAAACTCCGACGTTCTCAAGCTTCATTATAGCCACGCCCTCGGGAACGTTGTCTGCGCCGTAGCACTTGACGTCGGCTCTCGGGCCGTTGGAATAAGCCTTCTTCTCGGTGACGGTGACGGTCTCCGAATAGGGGTCAAACTCCGTCTTGCAGTATGTGAAGCCGTTTATGCGGGAGATTATCATAGCGGCGTCCTTGCCGAGGCCGTTGAGGATAACTCTCAGGGGCTTTGTTCTGACCTTGTTCGCGTTGAGGGCTATTTTGATAGCGCCCTCTGCTGCGGCGAAGCTCTCATGACCTGCGAGGAAGCAGAAGCACTCCGTCTCCTCGGAGAGGAGCATCTTGCCGAGGTTGCCGTGGCCGAGGCCGACCTTGCGGTTTTCGGCGACGGAGCCGGGGATGCAGAATGACTGGAGACCGATGCCGATAGCGGCGGCGGCGTCCGCAGCCTTGACAGCGCCGCTCTTTATTGCGATGGCGCAGCCGACTGTGTATGCCCAAACAGCGTTATCGAAGCAGATGGGCTGGGTACCTCTGACGATCTTGTCGCAGTCGATGCCCTTTGCAAGAGTTATATCTTTGCACTCCTCGATGGAGGAAATGCCATACTCAGCGAGAACGGAATTGATTTTGTCAACTCTTCTCTCATAGTTTTCAAATAATGCCATTGTCCGTATCCTCCTTACTCTTTGCGCGGGTCGATATACTTGGCGGCCTCGGCGAATCTGCCGTAGGTGCCTACCGACTTGTCGTATGCGGTCTGAGCGTCGTCGCCCTTCTTGATGAAGTCGGTCATCTTGCCCAGAGACACGAACTCGTAGCCTATAACCTGATCGTCCTCGTCGAGAGCCATTCTGGTAACATAGCCCTCTGCCATCTCAAGATAGCGCACGCCCTTGTATCTTGTGCCGTACATTGTGCCGACCTGCGAACGAAGTCCCTTGCCGAGGTCCTCGAGTCCCGCGCCGACGTTAAGTCCGTCGTCCGAGAAAGCGGACTGGGAGCGGCCGTAGACTATCTGAAGGAACAGCTCGCGCATAGCGGTGTTGATAGCGTCGCAGACGAGGTCGGTGTTCAGAGCCTCGAGAATGGTCTTGCCGGGGAGGATCTCACTGGCCATAGCGGCGGAGTGGGTCATGCCCGAGCAGCCGATGGTCTCAACGAGAGCTTCCTCGATAATGCCCTCCTTGATGTTGAGCGAGAGCTTGCAGGCGCCCTGCTGAGGAGCGCACCAGCCCACACCGTGGGTGAAGCCGGAGATGTCCTTTATCTCATAAGCCTTTATCCATTTGCCCTCTTCGGGAATGGGAGCAGGACCGTGGTTCGGGCCCTTTTTGACAATACACATATTCTCTACTTCTTGAGTATAATTCATACACGTAGTCTCCTTTCGTTTTGTGTATCCCGTACGGAGCTATTATATCAAAAAATTACAAGTGTATCAATTACTTAGGACAAGGTTTTTTGAATTTTTAGCTTTGTGACAATCGTTCGGGGCTTTTTCGGTCAAAAATTATTTATTTTAGTCGCAATCCCGCCGCCGCGGTTGTCAATGCGGGGCGTTTATGGTATACTGGAAAGCGGAAAGGGGGAGCTAAAGTGAAGCTCTATATCAAGCAAAAGGTCTTTTCGCTGACCTCGAGATTCACCGTCAAGGATGAGAACGGGGACGACAGATATTTTGTTGAGGGTGAGTTCTTCTCTCTGCGCGGAAGGCTGCATATTTTAAACGCGCAGGGCGAGGAGATAGGGCAGATATACAGCCGCCTTTGGACTTTTTTGCCGCGCTTTATACTCGAGATAGGCGGCGAGGAGATAGCGGAGATAGTCAAGGAGTTCTCATTTTTCCGCCCCGTATATTCGCTCGAAAATACCGACCTTCGCGTTGAAGGCGACTTCTGGGCGCACGAATATTCCCTCTACGACGGGGACAGAAACATTATGAACATCCACAAGGAATGGTTCACCTGGGGCGACAGCTACGAGCTCGATATTTTAGATCCGAAATATGAGCTGATATCGCTCGGCATAGTCTTGGCAATAGATAAAGCCATGGCCGCGGCAAACACCGCATCCTCGGCATCGACTTAAAGGAGAAAAAATGAAAAATTATCATATTTTTGCAAATCACGCCCATGTTTTTCCCGAGGAGGCAAAACCGGGCTGCGGAATAGACTCGCTCAAAGCGCTCATGGACGAGTGCTCTATAGAGCGGGCGGTCTGCTTCGCGCCGTTTCCGTCGCAGTATGAAGAGTATAATATGCCCGGCGACTGCATAAGCTGGCTTGCGGACGCGATAAAGGGCGACGAGTCCCTTGTCGGCTTCGGCACGGTGGATTTTGATTCGGGCGATATAAAGGCTCAGGTCAACAGAATCGCAGACTTCGGCTTCAGGGGCATAAAGCTCCATCCGGCATATCAGGAGTTCAATATCATGGGCGACAAGGCGTGCGAGGTCTATTCCGCTGCGCAGGAGCGCGGGCTTTTTCTGTCGTTTCACACGGGGCTGCACTGGCACCGCATAGCGGACTACCGGCCGCTGCTCTTCGATGAGGTCGCATGGAACTTCCCGCGCCTTAAATTCAGCATGGAGCACGTCGGCGGATATCACTTCTTCCGCGAGGCGCTCGCCGTTATCTGCAACAACCACCACCGCGCGAGCGACCCGAGGCGCGTATATGCGGGTCTGACGAGCATTATGCCGGACGACAACGGTCTGCCGGATTACTGGACTTTGACCGATGACGAGCTTTTGACGCTCATTCATCAGGGGGACGACGACTGCGCGATATTCGGGCTCGACTTCCCGTATAAAAAAGCCGGCTACGCAAAGGCGCTGATAAACAGGATACTCGCTCTCGACATCTCCGAGGAGGCGAAAGAGGGGATCCTCGGAAAAAATCTCGAGCACGCGCTCGGCATGGACTGAAAACGGAGAAACATATGCTTATAGTTACCGCAAACTGCAAAAACACATTTGACTCATATCTTAAATATGTCCACTACACGGACGGCAAGCGCAGAAGGACGCGCTTCTCGGGCGCTACGGGCTGGCTTATTATCGCCTGCGCCGCAGCGGTCACAGTCAGCTTCGTAAAAATCGGCGGCAACATCTTTCTCTATGTTGTAAGCGCCGTGCTCCTCATCTGCGCGGCGGCATATCTTTATATCCAGTATCTTGCGCCGTACAGGGCATTTAAAAAGCTCGACAAGTCGTTTCTTGCCGAGCAGGAATTTGATTTTTACGAGGACAAATTGGAGCTCATCGAGCACGGCGAAAAGCGCATAAAGCGCGTCATACCGTATTCGAAGATACAGAAGGTCTGCGAGACGAAGCACGCTTTTTATATTTATATCGCCGCAGACAGCGCGTTTATTCTGACGAAAACCGCACTTAGCTCATCGTCTGTAGAACGCCTGAGGAATCTGTTTAAAGATAAGGGAATAAAGATAGAGGAATAACAAAAATAAAAATCAGCTCCCTGCAAAATTTTCCGCGGGGAGCTGATTTGTTATATATTTTTTACACTATTCCCTGCGCCATCATCGCGTCGGCGACCTTGAGGAAGCCCGCGATATTCGCGCCGACAACGAAGTTGTCCTCGTAGCCGTATTCCTTTGCGGCGGTCGCCATATTGTGATATATATTTATCATAATATTGTTGAGCTGGTGATCGACCTTTTCAAACGGCCAGCTGACGCGCGCGCTGTTCTGGCTCATCTCGAGCGCGGAGGTCGCGACGCCGCCCGCGTTTGCCGCCTTGCCGGGGGCAAAGAGTATCTTGTTCTGCAGGAACACCTCGGTCGCCTCTGCGGTCGAGGGCATATTCGCTCCCTCGCCGACTGCGATGCAGCCGTTCTTTATAAGCTCCTTTGCGTCCTCAGCTCCGAGCTCGTTCTGCGTGGCGCACGGCAGAGCTATGTCGCAGGGCACGCCCCAGACCTTTTTGCCCTCGTAGAACGTCGCATTCGGGCGCTCCTTGGCGTATTCGCTTATCCTTGCGCGGCGAACCTCTTTTATCTGCTTGAGCGTCGCAACGTCGATGCCGTCCGGGTCATATACAAAGCCGCTCGAATCGCTCGCAGTTACCACCTTTCCGCCGAGGCTCAGAGCCTTCTCTATGGCGTAGGTTGCGACGTTGCCCGAGCCGGAGACGACGATCGTCTTGCCCTCGATCGAGTTCGCGTGATTCTTGAGCATCTCCTCAACGAGATAGACAAGCCCGTAGCCCGTTGCCTCTGTTCTCGCGAGCGAGCCGCCGAACGAGAGTCCCTTGCCCGTGAGCACGCCCTCGTACTGACCCGTTATTCTCTTATACTGACCGAACATATAGCCGATTTCGCGCCCGCCGACTCCGATATCGCCCGCGGGAACGTCGGTGTTCGGGCCTATGACGCGGTAGAGCGCGGTCATAAAGCTCTGGCAGAAGCGCATTATCTCCATCTCGCTCTTGCCCTTGGGGTTGAAGTCCGAGCCGCCCTTGCCGCCGCCGATGGGAAGTCCCGTGAGCGAGTTTTTGAATATCTGCTCGAAGCCGAGGAATTTTATAATGCTCATGTTGACCGAGGGGTGGAAGCGCAGACCGCCCTTGTAGGGGCCTATTGCGCTGTTGAACTGGACGCGGTAGCCGCGGTTCGTGTGAACCTTGCCTGCGTCGTCCGCCCACGAGATTCGGAAGACCGTAGCTCTCTCCGGCTCGACGAGCCTTTCGAGCAGCGCCCAATCCTGATAGGTTTTGTTCGCCTCTACAACCGGGCGAATGGAATCAAGAACCTCCGTTGCCGCCTGAACAAACTCGGGCTGAGTCGAGTTCTTCTGCCTGACGTTAAGTATCATGTCATCAATGTAGCTCACAATATCACTCCCAAAACGAATTGCGGCAAAATATATATTTTAACCGATTGCGATTATTTTAATATACCTCGTTTCAAAATGCAAGAAAATTTTAAAAAATTTCAAAATTTCAGAAAAACAGTGCGAAATTAGCTGTACTCAGGTACAAAAATGCAACTCAAATAAATTTTCATTCAAATTTACTGCATGAATCAGATATAATTTAAAGCCGATGAGACAAACCGTCAATTTTTTAGTGGGTTTTACGCGGGCACTTGAACAAATTAAAACAAACACCGCGCTATCGTTGAAAGTTTATGTTGATTGTGCCGAGAGGCGTTGGTTCGTCTTTTTTTAGGCATTTTTTCTCCGTTCGGCGGCAGACTCGGGCGAAGAAAAATTTTAATGCGCCCGACGCAGTTTGCGGCAAAAAAATTGTATCGCAGTCCGATTTTTGCGTATGAAAAAAGCGGCGCCGAAGCACCGCCTTAAAAATGAACTTTACGTCTCGTCGAACATTCCGAAGCCCGCGACCTCGCTCACAGGGACGGAGAACACCACTGCGCCCGCGTCCGTATCCGTGCCGGCGCGGGTCATTATCGAGCGCATAATGTCCGCCTTTTGCTCCTTGCGCGCCACTATAAGTATGACCTCTTTCTCTTTGGCTATCGAGACGCCGAAGAACTTTTCGCTCTCGGGCGAAGTCGTGCCTCTGCCGTGGAGCACGGTGCCGCCCATCGCGCCCGCGGCGCGCGCCGCGTTCATGACGGCGTCGGTGCGCCCCTCGTTGGCTATTGCGACTATCAGCTCATATGAAAAATTGAAATCGGGCGTGTATCGGGCATCCTGCCGCCCGTCGTTGAGATATGCCAAAGTCTTTCCTCCTCCGACGCTTTTTATGGGCACCGCCCACGCGATGCCGTGACCGGGCACGCCTATATAGAGCGTGCGGCGCAGTCTTTTCATGTATTCCTTCGTCTTTTCCTCGCTTGCTACGGAAAATACAATCCATTTTTCCGTCGAGTCTATACCGAGCAGCTCGCGCATACTCTGCACTGCCGTCCCGCGCCCGTGCAGGGCTATCGGTATCGGCATGGCAAGCTCGGTGCAGATATCGACGAGCTTCTGCAGAGCCTCGGGGTTTATGACCGTCATTATGTAATTCAACCTGTCTGCACCTCCCAGAGCTCGATAATCTCGTCGTCGGCAAAGGTCTCGACCTTTTCTTCGGGCTTTCTGCGTCTCTCATATATCACGCCGACTGCCTGAATGGAGATAAGCGGCATCATTGCGACTATCGCCACAACGCCGAACGCGTCGCTCAACGGATCGCCGCCGAGCGTTTTTGACGCGCCTATCATAAACTGAAGCATAAATGTAGCCGTCATTGGGCCCGACGCAACGCCGCCCGAGTCAAAGGCTATTGCCGTGTAGATATCCGGCACGAAGAACGAGAGAATAATGGCGATAAGGTAGCCGGGGACAAGGAACCACATGACGGAGATTCCCGTTATGACCCTTATCATCGATATGCCCATCGCGGCGGCAATAGCGACGGAGAGGCTGTATTTTATGACCTTTCCGGGTATGGCGCCCGCGCTGACCTCTTCTATTTGCTTTTCGAGCACGGTAACGGCCGGCTCCGCGGAGATGATGAACCAGCCCAGGAGCATGGACAGCGGGATGAGCAGATATTTCATGCCGCCCTCGGCAAGCTTTGCGCCGAGTACCGCGCCGAGCGACGAGAAGCCGACGTTGACTCCCGTCAGGAACAGCACGAGACCGATATAGGTGTAGACGACGCCTATGGTTATCCTTGCGACCTCACGCTTTGAAAGGCGCAGAGAGAAGAGCTGGAATATATAGAACATGGCGATTATCGGCAGCAGAGCCACCGCCATCTCCTTCATATATGAAGGCAGGGCAGTGAGATAGGCGCGGCCTATTTCGCCCGTGCTCGAATACGCCGCCGAGCTTATGTCAACGACTCCGCCTCCGTCCGGATAGAAAAATCCGAGCAGGAGAACCGCCAAAATGGGGCCTATCGAGCAGAGCGCAACGAGACCGAAGCTATCCGACTCGGCCTTTTCGTCACTTCGTATTTTAGAGACGCCGACGCCCAGCGCGAGGATGAACGGCACGGTCATAGGCCCTGTCGTAACGCCGCCGGAGTCAAACGCTATGCCGAGAAAATCGGGCTTTGAAAACGCCGCCAAAATAAAAATAACGGCATAAAAACCTATCAGCAGCCAGCGCAGGCGAACGCCAGTCAGGATTCTCGCCATGCATACGCACAGGAAGAAGCCGACTCCCACTCCGACCGTCACGAGCAGTACGGTATTGTTTATGTGCGGCACCGTCTGCGCGAGCACCTGAAGATCGGGCTCAGCTATCGTCACGGCGAAGCCGAGAATGAAGCTGACTGTAATTATCAGCGGCAGAGAGCGGGATTTTGTCATCGCCGTGCCGATTTTGCTGCCTATGGGCGTCATTGAGGTCTCGGCTCCGAGGGAGAAGAATCCCATGCCGATTATGACAAAAAATGCGCCGACCAAAAAGCTCAAAAACAGATCCGTCTCTATCGGCGAGACGCTGAAGCACAGCAGCACGACTATAACGAATATCGGCAGAACCGAAACGGCGGATTCACGAACCTTTTCGAGAATCAGGTTGTGGTGATTGGTGATTTTTGCGTTTGCAATAATGTGTTGCTCCTTTCTTCCCCGGTCAACCTTTCGGGCATGTGCGGCTGCCCGTCCCTTTCGGTCGGTTGACAAGCATTTTAGATTATTTATATATATATTAAGCTCTGTATATTGTACTGTTATTATGTTAATATTATTTTAACTTAACGGGAACATTTTGTCAATAAATATCACCAAGTGTGACCGCCGAACTTTTGACAAACTTTGTCACGGCGAAAAAATCATAAAAACGCAGCAGCCTGAAAATAATAAGGATGCAAACGCAAACAAAGTCTTAAAAAGTAAGGGGTGTAAAGTAAATGGCTAAGAGTTCGAGCAAGGGCGTTGTCCCCGAGGCGCGTGACGCGCTTGACCGCTTTAAGATGGAGGCCGCCTCCGAGGTGGGCGTCAATCTCAAGCAGGGCTACAACGGCGATCTGACCTCCCGCGAGGCCGGTTCCGTCGGCGGACAGATGGTCAAGAAGATGATCGAAGCTTACGAGCAGGGCATGAAATAACTTTCGATCCGATAAATCGAGGGACTGCACATTGTGCAGCCCCTCGAACTGTTATATATTCAGTTTTTTCTTCTGCATTCGAAGCAGCGCCAGCCGCCGTCGGCGTGCCGCGCGATGATTTCAAATCCGTTTTCGGCGAATGCGTCAACGACTTCCTGCTCGCGTATGTCGATTATGCCGGAGGTGATGAACACGGCATTGTCCGCCATGAACTCGGGTACCGTCTTGCAGAACATGATTATAATGTCTGCGACGATGTTGGCGACTACTATATCGAACTTGCCGCTGACCTTGTCTGCGAGGTCGCCGTGGATGAATTTCAGGCGCTCGCCGTCAAAGCCGTTCATTTTGCCGTTTTCCTCCGCGGTCTTGACCGCGAGCTCGTCTATGTCAACGCCCGTTGCGCTCTCCGCGCCGAGCAGGAGAGAGGCTATAGCGAGTATGCCGCTCCCGCAGCCGACGTCGAGCACTCTTTCGCCGCCCTTTATATTTTTTTCGAGAGCCTCGAGGCAGAGGCGTGTCGTCTCGTGACTGCCCGTGCCGAATGCGAGCCCGGGCTCGAGGTGGAGCACCGCGCGCCCGTCCGCATCATACTCGTCCTCCCAGGTCGGGCGTATGAGCAGGCGTTCGCCTATTTTTATCGGGTGGAAATACTGCTTCCAGTTGTTCTCCCAGTCGGCGTTTTTGCAGGGGGTCAGGTCTATTTCGTTCTCTATTCCCGCCGCCGCGAGCCGCTCGGTCAAAAAGGCGGCAGCCTCCTGCGGGTGATCCTGCGGGTCGATATAGATGTGTACAATGCCCTTCGTCCTGTCCTTTGCGAGCAGCTCCTCATCTATGAGGTCGATGTGGGCTATCTCCATAGCCTCGCGCTCAAGGTCGCTGTAATCCTCGATATATATGCCGTAGGGCACGACCATATTGGCTATGTCGCCCGCGGTGTCGATATCCTTTGTGTCCACGGTTATCTTTATTTCTGTCCAGTCCATAGGCTCTCCTCTTATTTTATCAGCTCGGCCTTGAAATCGGCGTGATTGCGGTCATGGTTATAGAGCTTGCGGTTGTCTAGCGCCCACTGGCGGGGGGTGAACTCGCCCGGCTCAACGGCTCTGCAGGCCTGCTCTATCTCGTATATCTTCGCGTCGAGCGTATCAAGCGAAGAGAGTATCTCGGCCTCGAGGAACATCGGGCGCACCGCCGCGCCGAATTCCGGCTCGCCGTGGTGCGAGATTATCATGTGCTCGACGAGCATCAGCGTGTTTTCGCTTATGCCGAGCTTCTTGCCGCATCTGTCAACCGCCATCGCTCCGCGCACGAGATGACCCACCAGATTGCCGTCTGTGGTGTAGCCCGAGGCAATACCGGTCTGCGCGACGTCAAATTCCTCGGTCTTTGCGATGTCGTGAAGAATGACGCCCGCAAAGAGCAAATCCCTGTCGATAAACGGATATATGTCCGCCACGCCCTGAGCCATACGCAGGATAGAGAGTGTGTGGTAGAGCAGCCCGCCGCGTATAGCATGGTGCAGTCTGAACGCAGCCGGCCAGTAAAGCAGCTTTTCTTTATATTCGTTGAGCAGCTCGGTGACGAGAGCCTTGAGCTCCGAGTCCTTGAAGCTCTCGGCGGCCTTCATAAGCTCGTCGAACATAGCCTCGCCCGAAAAGCCCGCCGAGGGGACGAAGTCCTCTATGCGCACGCCGTCCGCCTCCGTGACCTTGCGTATGCGCTCTATTCTGAGCTGCTGCGAGTCGTTGAACGGCTGAACGGTGCCGCGAACCTTTATCAGGTCGTTGGCGGAAAATTCGCCGTGCAGCTCCTCTTTGTAGTCCCAGAGCTTTGCGTTTATTTCCCCGTCGGGGTCGGCGAGGGTGAGGTCGAGATAGGGCACGCCCTTTGCCGTCATCTTGCGGTCGACCGTCTTTATCAGGCAGAAGCCCTCGACGCCGCCGTTTTTATTGAATTGAGTAAAATTCATATTAAAGCCTCCGTTTGTTTGTCGTGATAAGTATAACATACGGCGGCGCGAAATACAACGAAATAAAACGTCCGCGTGTCCGAGATTTTACTCTCTGTTAACATTTGAACGCCCCGCGCCTATTGACAAAACGGCGAAAAAGTGCGACAATATATACAGCAATCTCAGGGGCGGGGTGAAATTCCCCACCGGCGGTGACGGCGAAGAGCCCAAGCCCGCGAGCCGCGAAAGCGGTTGATTCGGTGTGATTCCGAAGCCGACGGTACAGTCCGGATGGAAGAGGATGCGAAGAATGCATTTGCGCCCCGCTGTAAGCGGGGCTTTTGCTTTTTCATCTTCCCGGTTGCAAAAATAAAGAGAGGAAGATACTCATGAAAAAAAGCTCAAGACAGAACCTGCGGAAGATAACGGTGATGGCGATGCTCGCGGCGGTGGCCGTGGTGTCCGTTTATTTCATCAAATTCCCGCTCTTGCCCTCCGCGCCGTTTCTCGAATACGACATTGCGGACGTACCCGTGCTCATAGGCACCATGCTGTTCGGCCCGTCTGCGGGACTTGTTATCCTGCTCATCACCTCGGCGATTCAGGCCATTACCGTCAGCTCATCGAGCCACATTATAGGCTTTATCATGCACTTCTGCGCGTCGGGCGTGCTGGTTATAGCCGCGGGTCTGATGTATAAAAAAATCGGCGGCAAAAAAGGCATGGCGGCGGGACTTGCGGTCGGCTCCGTTTTGATGACGCTCGTCATGATACCGCTCAACCTCATCTTTACCGGAATCTTCATGGGCACCGGTGTTGAGGCGGTTGTCAAAATGCTCATCCCCGCGATAATCCCGTTTAACCTCATAAAAGCCGGACTCAATTCCGTGCTCACGTTCCTGCTGTTTATCCCGGTGAGCAAGATATATGCGAAGATAAGCACGGAGTGAAAATGCCAGACACTTAACTGCTATCCGTAATATGCAAAGACGCCTCGGATGTTTGTCCGGGGCGTCAGTTCTGTTAGAAAATTTTACACGGCACTTGAAAAAGTAACGCTGTCTTTATCGGTCCAGACC